>CENY01171649.1_pt1 | contig 46828 bp, 51 predicted proteins | sample 356181 | NCBI WGS metagenome assembly CENY01 (sample SAMEA2619840, study PRJEB7988) | marine metagenome | isolation source: saline water (ENVO:00002010), including
GATCTTACTTTGATAACCGGTCAAAAACCTGTGGTCACTAGAGCTAAAATCTCGATTGCAAATTTTAATTTGAGAGAAGGAATGCGAATTGGCCTTAGGGTTACATTAAGATCAAAGCGAATGTGGGATTTCTGGGATCGTTTAGTTAATTTGTCTCTGCCAAGAATAAGAGATTTTAGAGGACTGTCTAGAAAAAGTTTTGATGGCAATGGAAACTACAATTTGGGTATAACTGAACATATAATTTTTCCTGAAATTGACTATGGAAAGGTTGATAAGATAAGAGGATTTCAAATAACAATAGTTACATCTGCGAAAAATGATCAAGAGGGGCTTAGGCTATTACAATTATTAGGCATGCCTTTTGTGGAGGTAAATAATGGCTAGAAAAGCAAAAATTGTTAGAGAGCAAAAAATTGAAAAGATGATTGAAAAATATTCTGCTAGGAGAAAAGAATTATTATCAATTTGGAATGATTCTTCACTTTCTTTAGAAAAAAGAAGGGAAGCGAGAGTTGCACTTGCTAGATTACCTAAAAACTCTAATCCTAATCGGCATAGGAATAGATGCAGTCTGACTGGAAGATCGAGAGGTTATGTAGGTTTTGTAGGTTTATCTAGAATTAAATTTAGAGAGAAAGCCCTTCAAGGGGAGTTTCCTGGCATCAGAAAGGCAAGTTTTTAGGTATATATATATGAATGATCCAATTTCTGACATGTTAACTAGAATAAGAAATGCGGTTGCTACTCATAAAGAGAAAGTCGAGTTTCCTGCATCAAAAATGAAGAATTCTATTCTTTCTGTAATGAAGAATGAAGGTTTTATTATTGATTTTAAGAATAATGAAATAGATAAAAAATCATTTACAGAAGTATCTTTGAAATATAACTCTAATAATGAATCTATTATTAAAGGCCTGAATCGAGTAAGCACTCCAGGTTTGAGAAATTATTCAAAAAAAGGTGAAATTCCAATGTATATGGGTGGATTAGCAGTTTCAGTTGTGTCAACATCAAAAGGTGTTATGACTGGTAAAAAAGCATATAAAGAAGGACTAGGAGGAGAAATCATTTGCTATATATGGTAAGTGAGGAGTAGATATGTCAAGAATAGGTAAAATGCCAATAAAAATTCCTAATGGAGTCACTGCAGAACTCTCTAATAATTCAGTAATTGTTAAGGGTCCAAAAGGAGAAGAAAAAGTAGAAATACCTAATATAGTAAAAGTCACTATAGATGACCAAACTATAGCTTGCAATAGAGAAAATGATGAAGCAGAATCAAGAGCTACTCATGGATTGATAAGGAGTTTATTAAATAATTGTGTGATTGGTGTAAGTGAAGGATTTGAGATTATACTTGATGTTATTGGTACTGGTTATAGGGTTAATAAAAAAGGAAAAGATCTAGAATTTAGTTTGGGTTATAGCCATTCAATTACTGTTTCTCCTATTGGTTCAAATGATCTTAGTGAAGAAGATCAGAATGTCGTATATGTAAGAGGGTCAAATAAGCAAAATGTTGGCGAACAGGCTGCTAGGATAAGAAAGTTAAGGAAACCTAATCCTTATACTGGAAATGGAATTAAATATAGGGATGAAGAAATTAGAAGGAAGGCTGGAAAGACAGCTGTAGGGGGTGAAGTGTAATGGTTTCATCTAGGTCTAGAAAAAGGCATATTAGACATTTAAGGGTTAGAAAAAAAATTTCTGGCAGTTCTGATGTTCCAAGATTGTCTGTATTTAGGAGCAATAAGAACATATATGTTCAATTAATTAATGATGTTACTAGAGAGACTCTTGTTTCTTGTGACAATAAAGATAAGGAAGTAATTTCAGCTAAGGTTGAAAAAGATGTATCTTCTAAGTCACTTGAAGCTTATAAAGTAGGATTCGTTTTTGCTGAAAGATGCAAAAAAATAGGCATTAAGAAGTTAGTTTTTGATAGAGGTGGTTATAAATATCATGGCAGATTAAAGGCTCTAGCTGAAGGTGCCAGAGATAATGGAATGGAGTTTTAACGATGGTATCCTCAACAAATAATCAAAAAGGCAATAATGATTCTAGGAGAAGGAACCCTAGAGATAAGAATGAAGAAAAGGATCCTTATATTGAAAAAGTTGTGAGTGTAAGGAGAGTATCTAAAGTAGTCAAAGGAGGCCGTAACCTTTCTTTTGCTGCTTTTGTAGTTATAGGAGATGAAAAAGGAAAAGTAGGATTTGCTTCTGGTAAAGCAGCAGCTGTTCCAGATGCTGTGAGAAAAGCCGTAACTTCAGCGAAAAAGGATTTAGAAACAATTAAATTAAAAGGTACTACTGTGCCTCACGAGGCGATTGCAAAATATGGAGCATCAAAGGTAATGATAAGACCAGCTTCTCAAGGAACTGGGGTGATTGCAGGCGGTGGAGTTAGAGCAGTTATGGAAGTAGTAGGGATTAAGGATGTCATATCTAAGTCCCATGGTTCTGCTAATGTTGCTAACGTGGTAAAAGCTACTGTTAAAGCTCTAAAAAGTATGAAAAATATTAATGATCTTAATGAGGAAAGAAAATAAATGAGAGTTAAGATAACCCAAATAAAGAGTGTTATAGGTTCAAAGAAAAATCAAAAAGAAACTATAAAAGCTCTCGGCTTAAATAAGATCGGAAAGTCTGTTGAGAAAGATACAAATGAGATGATAGAAGGAATGATAAAAACTGTAAGTCACCTAATTGAAGTATCGGAGATAAAATAATATGCCAAAATTAAATACCTTTAAATCAAATAATCGTAAATCTAGAACTAGAGTGGGAAGAGGTAATGGGAGCAAAGGGACTTACTCTGGGCGAGGTCTCAAAGGTCAAAAATCTAGATCTGGAGGGGGAGTTCCAGTATTTTTTGAAGGTGGGCAATTACCTTTAGTTAAAAGACTTCCTTTTCTAAGAGGTTTTAAAAATAGGTTCAAAATACAATTTAGTTTAGTAAATTTAGATTCTATAGAATCTAATTATAAAGATGGAGATTTGGTAGATCCTAGTTCACTAAATGATAAAGGTATTATTCGCAAAAAGACTGACAATGTTAAGATATTGGGTAGTGGAGATCTAACTAAAAAATTAGATTTCTCGGTTCATGCAGCAAGTAAGTCTGCTCAAGATAAAATTAAAAAATCTGGGAGTCAAATTAGTTTTATTTCTGAAGATGATAGTTCAGAAAATCCGGAAGACTCTAATAAAAAAGATCAACAATCAGATAATAATTCATGACTACCAGAACTGAAGAAAAAAATTCTAATACTCCCGCATTGATAAGAGCTGTAATTGATGCGTTAAAAATTCCAGATTTAAGATTTAAAATATTGTTTACTTTTGGAATTTTAGTTCTATTTAGATTTCTTGCTCATGTCCCTGTTCCTGGTGTAGACAAAGACGCTTTGGCTGCCGCTTTTGATAGCGCCCCCATACTAGGATTTTTAGATCTATTTTCTGGGGGAGCTTTACGTAATCTAAGTATAGCTGCGCTTGGTGTCTATCCATATATTACGGCTTCAATCATCATGCAGGTTATTACTCCAGTAATACCATCATTAAAAGAGTTATCTCAAGAAGGTCAGTTTGGGAGACAAAAAATTAATCAGTATACACACTACCTTATGATTCCTATTGCTTTCCTACAGGGATGGGGGCAAATTAGCATATTACAAAGTTCTGTTGGAGGCCAAGTTATAGCTAATTCAGGTTTCGGAGGAGGTAACTTTGTTGCTTTCACTTCTATATTGATTACTATGACTGCTGGTACAGCCTTATTGGTGTGGTTAGGAGAATTGGTAACTGAGAAAGGCATAGGTAATGGGATATCTTTAATTATTTTTGCTGGTATAGTTTCTTCGCTTCCTCAAATAATTGGGCAAGGTTCTTTAATTAGTGACCAGACGTTCCAGTTAGGACTATTGATCGCAATTGCTTTATTAATAGTTTATTTGATTGTAGTTTTTACTGAAGCCCAAAGAAGAATTCCGGTCCAATACGGTAGAAGTGTTTTTAGAGGCGGCAGAATGTATAGGCAAACAGGAGGTTCATTTATACCTTTAAGAGTAAATTCTGCTGGTATGATTCCTTTAATTTTTGCATTTTCTTTGCTAATCCTTCCCGCTAGTATAAGTGGTTACTTTGTTGACCCTGCTACCAACTCCACTGGCTCTCAAATAGCTGAAGCAATTACTAATTTCCTTAGCCCGGCTAATGTAACTTATTGGATCCTTGTTTTCATAATGGTTATGTTATTCACATTTTTTTATGCACTTGTAACTTTTAATCAGCAAAACATTTCTGAGAATCTTCAACGAAATGGAGGATTTATACCTGGCATAAGGCCGGGAGCCCCTACACAATCATATTTAAGTCAGGTTATGGTAAGGATTACATGGGGAGGCGCGATATTTTTAGGGATGGTCGCGGTTATGCCTTTTATTGCTGGAGTAATAACAAATGTAGGTACCGCCTCTACCATTATGAGTAGCACTAGTTTGTTAATTATGGTGGGTGTTGCCCTTGATACCATGAGGCAATTAGAGTCTCAATTATTAATGAGAAACTACGATGGATTTTTAAAGGAATAGAATGGTAAGCGTAATCATTTTTTTAGGATCTCCTGGTTCTGGCAAAGGTACTCAAGCGTCTAAACTTTCAGATGCATTTGGATATGAACACATTTCTATAGGAGATATGTTGAGGAAAAATGTCGAAGAAAAATCTGACCTAGGCTTGAAGGCTTCTGAGTTTATTGATTCAGGCAGATTGGTTCCCGATGAACTTATAATAGAAGTAGTCAGTTCATTTTTTGGAGACTTTGTCTCAAATAAAGAAGGTAGGGTTATATTGGATGGATTCCCAAGAACTGAGCCTCAAGCATTTGCATTAGAGAAAATTATTAGAGAATTACGTATTAACCTTTCTTCGGTTCTATATCTTGATGTGGATGACGATGAAGTGATTTCTAGACTATCTGAGAGAGGTCGTAAAGATGATGAGCCTGAATTAGTCCTTAACAGACTTAATGTATACAGAGATCAAACTGAGCCTTTGCTTAAATATTATAATGATCAGGGTGTTTTAAAAGAAATTGACGGCAATAAGTCTCCAGATCTAGTTTTTTCAGAAATTTCAGAGTTAATTGAGGTTGAGGCTTAGCAGTATGAATGGATTATCTTCAATAACAATCAAGTCTGATAAAGAAATTAATTATATGAGAGAAGCAGGCCAAATTATTGCTGCCATAATGAATAAACTAGGAGAAGCTATCGAGCCTGGCATTACCACTAGAGAGTTAGATAATATTTGTAGGAAAGAAATCAAATCTAATAAGGTAAAATCCGCATTTTTAGGTTTATATGGGTTTCCAGATACTATATGCGTATCAATTAATGAAGAAATAGTGCACGGTATTCCTTCAAACAGGAAATTAAAGGATGGAGACATAATTAGTATTGATGCTGGCGTAATTGTATCAGGATTTAATAGTGATCACGCAAAAACCTTTCCTGTAGGCAACTGCAGTAAAAAGGATCTAGACCTAATATATGACACTTCTAAATCATTAGATTTGGCAATAGACAAATGTATTCAAGATTGCTCAGTTGGAGACATAGGCAATGCTGTAGAAAGTTATGTTCTTGATAAGGGGTATGGTTTAGTTAGAAATTATACTGGTCATGGGATAGGTAAATCATTACACGAACCCCCTCAGGTACCTAATTTTGGCAAACCAGGGTACGGTGTAAAATTAAGGTCAGGAATGACTTTAGCCATTGAACCTATGGTTAATCTAGGTTCAGATGGAACAAAATTATGCGATGATGGGTGGACTGTAGTAACATCTGATGGTGCAAAATCTGCTCACTTTGAAAATACTGTGCTGATTACTGAAGGAAAACCAGAGGTTTTAACGGTGTAATATGGCCAAGAAGGATTCTATAGAAGTAGAAGGAACAGTAAGAGAAGCTTTGCCGAATGCAAATTTTAAAATTGAATTAGCAAATGGACATGAGGTTTTGGCTCATGTATCAGGAAAAATAAGGATGAATTTTATTAGAGTCATCCCTGGGGATAGAGTTCTGGTGGAACTTTCGCCCTATGATTTAACTAGAGGAAGAATAACTTATAGGTTTAAATAAAAATGAAAGTAAGGTCTTCAGTAAAAAAAAGATGCGACAATTGTCGAATAATAAGACGGAGGAGAGTATTAATGGTTATATGCTCTAATCCTAAGTGCAAACAGAAGCAAGGATAATATATGGCTGTAGTTAAAGGTGTAAATATACCAGATAATAAGCGACTTGAAGTTGCTTTAACTAGTATCTTTGGTATTGGTTTGAGTAGAGCGAAAAAAATCGTAGCGCAAGCCGGAATAACAGATAATCCTAAGGTTCATGAAATAACTGAAGACAAATTGAACTTAATAAGGAATTTGGTAGATTCTTTTGAGGATCCTTTAGAAGGAGATCTAAGAAGATCAATACGAGATGATATCAAGAGGTTAGGTGATATAAAGACATACCGTGGAGATAGGCATAGAAGGAATTTGCCAGTTAGAGGGCAAAGAACTAAAACAAATGCAAGAACTAAAAGAGGTAAAAAGATAGCTATTGCTGGAAAAAAACAAGTAACTAAACATTAAAAATGGCAAGAAAAACAAGACAGAGAAAAAAAGAGAAAAAGTTTGTACAAAGTGGAAAAGCTTATATAGCTGCAACATTTAACAATACTATTATTACATTAACTGATGATGCAGGTAATGTTCTATTGTCAAGTGGAGCCGGAACAGTAGGTTTTAAAGGTTCCAGAAAATCAACATCATTTGCTGCACAAAGAACAGCTGAAAATCTAGCGAAAAAGGCTGAAGAAATTGGATTAAAAAGGATTGATGTGGTCGTTAAAGGTCCGGGGTCTGGTCGAGAAGCAGCAATTAGAGCTTTGCAGGCATCTGGTTTAAATGTTCAAAGTATAAAAGACGTCACACCTATTCCGCACAATGGATGTAGGCCTCCAAAAAGAAGAAGGGTTTAATTTTTTATGAAACTACGAACAAGTATAAGTTGTAAAGATTGCGTAAGGATGGGTGAGAAGTTATGTTCTAAGCCAGCAGGAAAGTGTGGTGTTGAGAGAAGAAGGCTTAGAAGAAATGCTTTTGTACCATCAAGAAGACTATCTGATTATGGGACCCAGCTTAAGGAAAAGCAAAAAGCGAGATTAATATATGGAATAATGGAGAGGCAATTCAGAAATTACGTTAACAAGGCAACAAAAATGGATGGAGTGGCTGGTGAAAACTTACTCTCTATTCTTGAAAGCAGATTGGACAATGTAGTTTTTAGATTAGGCTTTGGGCGATCAAGGGCTCACTCTAGGCAGATGGTTAGTCATGGTCACTTCCTTGTAAATGGCGTTAAAGTTGATGTGCCTAGTTTTAAGGTTAGGCAGGGTGATAAAGTTGAGATATCAACTAAATCTAAGAAAAGTGAAATGTATAAACTTATGGAATCTGATGAGGAACTTGCTGAAAGGGTAGTTCCAGATTGGATCAAGTCAGATAAAGGCGGAGGATCCGGCGACATAATAGCAAGGCCTGAGACAGATGATATGGAAATAGGCATTCAGACTAGATTAATTATTGAATATTATTCAAGGAGATAATAATGGGAATGGAAGAAATAGAAAAACAATTTGGAGTTACTAGCACCTCTGAATTTGAAGATCAAATAAGTGAAAGAAAACTTCCTGAGATGGCATTTGTTATCAATGAAGATGGAGATAAGTATGCAGAAATAATTGCAAGTCCTCTTCCAAAAGGGATGGGAGACACTATAGGCAATTCTATGAGAAGGACATTGTTAAATTCACTACCAGGAGCAGCAATAACATGGGTAAGAATAGATGGAGTTCAGCACGAATATTCTTCTATAGATGGTATGTCAGAGGGAGTAATAGAATTACTTCTTAATTTTAAAAAAATTAGACTAAAAGCTATGTCTGAGAGATCTGGAAGGATGAGGCTAGATGTAAAAGGTGAAGGGCAAATCGTGGCTGGAGATATTATGACAAGTGCTGACTTTGAAATAGTCAACCCTGAGTTATATTTAGCTACCATTGATAAAAGTTCTGGAAAACTTTCTGTTGAATTCAATGTTGAGCAAGGAGTAGGATATATTCCATCAGATAGATTTGCTCAAGAAAATCTTGGAATTGGCTTTTTGCCAGTAGATTCAATATTCAGTCCTGTTAGGAAAGTGAATTATGAGGTTGAAGATTTGAGAATTGGTAATGAAACAAATCTTGAGAAGCTAACTCTAGAGGTTTGGACAGATGGATCTATTCTTCCTTCAGATGCTGTAAAAAATGGGGCAGATCAATTGATGAAGAAATTCTTTCAATTTGTTAATTTAGAGGAAGTTTCTACTGTAACAGACAGCATTGAAACAAAAGGTGTTTCTGCAGAGGTTTATAATACTTTAGTAGAAAGTTTAGATCTTTCTAGTAGAACTTTTAATTGTTTAAAAAGAAGTGGATTAAACCGAGTAGGCGATATCATCGAATTCCCTATTGGCCCGGAAATGCTAAAGTTAAAAAATTTCGGGCAAAAATCTCTAGATGAATTGCAAGAAAAACTCGAACCTTTTATTAAAAAAGTTCAAGAAGAAAGTAATGCATAGGTGATCTGTGAGACATAGAGTATCTGGATATAAGTTAAGTAGGAAAACTGGCAGCAGGAAGGCTCTGTACAGGAATCTAGTTGCAGAATGCATAAAAAGAGGAAAGATTAGAACTACCTATGCTAAAGCAAAAGCAGTTCAACCAAAAGTTGAGAAAATTATTACCCTTGGAAGAAAAGGGACATTAAACGATAGAAGAAAAGCTTATGCGTTTTTAAATGATGATGTGATATTGGATGAATTGTTTTCAGTTATTAGTAAAAAATTTGAACAAAGAAGTAGTGGATTTACAAGAATAACTAAACTGGGCTATAGAAAAGGAGACGCTACACATCTTGTTGAGTTGAGTATTTTAGATGATTTAAATTTGCAATCAGAAGAGCAACCTGAGGAATCTGATGAATAAGTATCTGGCTGTACTGACATATGACGGGACAGACTTTAAAGGATCCCAGAAACAAACTAATTCAAGGACAGTTCAAGGTTCTTTTGAAAGTGCTTTAATGAGTATTCACAAAGAATTTGTTTCAACTGAATTTGCAAGCAGAACAGACTCTGGAGTTCATGCTACTAATCAGGTAGCTAGTTTTGAATCCAGTAAAGAATTAAGTTCTGATTTATGGATTTCTTCTATAAATCATTATATGCCAAAAGATGCGAAGATTTTAAAATGTATAAGAGTAGATAAAAATTTAAACGTTAGAAGAGATGCACTTGAAAGGGAATATGTTTATAAGATAAATTTTGATAGAAATATTTCCCCTATTGAAAATAGATATTATGAACATATCGACTATCATATTAAAACTGAGGATTTATCCAAAGTTTATGAATTATTTGTTGGAGTCCATGACTTCCTGTCATTTGCTGGCAGGTTAGCCCCTAGTGATATTAGTAGTAAGAGAGAAATTAAGCATATATCGCACGTTAAAGATGAAAAAAGTCTAGAATTTAGCATAATTGGTAAATCATTCTTGTATCAACAAGTTAGAAGAATGATTGGATCTTTTCTTCTTTTCATGAAAGGAAAGATGACTATTAATCAGTTGTCTGAGATGATTGATAATCCTAAGAAAGGGGCAATTAATTTTTTGCCATCTTCAAAGGGTTTATATTTATCTAACATAAAGTACGATGGAGTGAAAATTTAAATGCAAGAAAAAGATATAAATAAAATATCTGTAAGTTCTAAGGAATTAGATAATTCATGGCATTTAGTTGATGCTAAAGGAAAGATCCTTGGAAGATTAGCCTCTGATGTAGCTAGGCTCTTAATGGGTAAGGACAAGGTGAATTATGCTCCCAATCTTGCTGGAGGTGACTTCGTAGTCGTAATTAATGCTTCCTTGATAAAGGTTACTGGTAGAAAGAATGAACAAAAAGAATATTTTTCTCACTCAGGATACCCAGGCGGAGAGAAGATGACATCCTATGAGGATATGCTCGATTTGAAGCCGCAGAAAGTTATATTTAATGCAGTAAAAGGAATGCTACCAAAAAATAAACTAAGAGATGTAATGTTGAAGAGGTTAAAGGTTTTTCCTACTGAAGAACATACTCATCAACAACAATTTTCAACTGAATAGGAGTTATTAATTGTCTTCTAAAAAATATTATTACGGTACCGGAAAGAGAAAGAGTGCTATAGCAAGAGTTAGGGTTTTTAATACTCCTGGTGAAATTACTGTGAATGGAAAAACCTTAGAGGAAGCTATACCAGTCGAGATTTGGCAGAAATCAGTTACAAGACCATTGGATTTATTAGATTTAAAGAGTTCTGTTACTGTAGTTGCCAAGACTCATGGCGGTGGAATATCAGGTCAAGCCGATGCTTTGTCATTAGGTATTTCAAGAGCATTGATTGAGATGGATTCTAACTTAAGGTCAAAATTGAAATCTAAGGGCTTGCTCACCAGAGACTCTAGAATTAAAGAGAGCAAGAAATATGGTCTTAAGAGAGCAAGGAAGGCTCAGCAATTTACTAAGCGTTAATCATTTAAACTTAGTATAGCCACCCTATTTAGACTTTGAATATCTTTTATTATCTCTACTTTGAATATATTTCTGAGATTATAAAAATATTCTGCTTGGGAAGGATCTATTTCAAATATAGCAATACTATTATTGTTCATTAGTATTTCTGGAAGAATATTTACTAAGTTTTTAATAAATTTCAGTCCATCCCTACCTCCAAAAATAGCTTCATAAGGTTCCTGTCTCACAATATTTTCTATATCAGATGTATCTGGTACATATGGTAGATTAGCAGTAATTAAATCGTATTTACCTAGTCTAAATTTTTGAAGTTGTTGAATTGGAATTTTTTTGAATTCTATGGATTCTTGTTTATTGTATTTTTTTGCGTTATTTGATGCTATCTCATTCAAATGAGGATCTATAGCTATCCATTTGATATCCTTTTCTACTCTATTAAGTATTGAAATTGGGATGCACCCAGATCCTGTCCCAACATCTAGTGCATTAATTACTTCATTTTTTGTAATAAAATCAACTGATTTATTAACTACAAGTTCAGTTTCATTTCTGGGTATAAGCGTTTTTCTATGTTCATCTAAAAATACTTCGAATTTTAGATTACTGAACCACGATTCATTGATTATATATTGAATAGGCATACCAGATTTTCTGGATTTAATGACTTCTAAGATAAAATCGTAGGATTCGCCCTTAACTTCTATATCGCGTTTGGTTCCGTACAATGACTCTTTTGATAAATTAAAACCATTTAAGGTAGAGAATTTCTCTGAAATAAAGACTAGATATGCCTCTGCCTCTGCCTCTATTTTGTTATTGCTTACTAATGTTAGTTCTGAGCATAAATAGCGATATAGATCAATTATTTTCATCTTCTGCTAGTTTTTTAATTTGTTCATTTCTAATTAATTGATCCAACATTTCATCAATTGATCCATTTAAGAATTCATCTAGATTATGTATCGAAACATTTATTCTATGATCTGTCACTCTCCCTTGTGGAAAATTGTAAGTTCTAATTTTCTCTGATCTATCACCAGAACCTACTTGATCTTTTCTATTTTTGCTATGTTCCCTTTGTTGTTTTTCATATTCTATGTCCCATAATCTTACTTTTAATAATTCCATAGCTATAATTCTATTTTGAGATTGAGACCTTTCTCTTTGACAAGTAACCACAATTCCAGAAGGATTGTGGGTTAATCTTACTGCTGTAGCTACCTTATTCACATTTTGTCCGCCCGCTCCCCCAGAATGAAATATATCTGTGCGTATATCTTCAGGGTTTATAGTTACGTCTATATCTTCAAGTTTCGGCAAGACAGCCACAGTTATTGCAGATGTGTGTATTCTGCCTTGTGATTCTGTAGAAGGGACTCTTTGTACTCTATGAGTGCCTGCTTCATGTTTCATCTTTCTGTATACACCACTGCCATTTATTTCGAAAGTAACTTCTTTGACTCCTCCCAGCCCATTATCATTTATATCTACTAAACTAAAGGACCAATCTTGTAACTCGGCGTATCTTTGGTACATCCTATATATTTCTCCAGCAAATAAACTGGCTTCGTCCCCGCCTGTGCCTGCCCTAATCTCGATTATCGCATCGGCTTTATCTCTAATATCTTTTGGAATTAGTTGCTCTTCTAAATCTGATGTCAGTTCGGTAATATCAGACTTGATTTTCTCATAATCGATTTTAGCCATTTCAATGATTTCTGGATCATTTTCATCTTCTAGCATCTTTTTTATATCTTCTAGTTCATTATTTTTTGAATTAATGCTTTTATATATAGAAACTACTTTTTTAAGTTCACTATGTTCCTTGGCAAGTTTAGTGATCTTTTGGACATTGGAAGCATTTTCAGGATTGGCCATCAATTCTTCTACTTCGTTGTATCTTTTCTCAATATTATTTAATTTTTCTAAAGTTGCTTCATTCATTTGAGTTTAATACTGCCAAGATATCTTCTGAGGTTAGGTCAACTGTTTTCTCAATTTTTGATGATAAGTTTTTGATAGTAATTTTATTGCTGTTTATCTCTTTCTCGCCCAGAACAATTACATTATTAGCATTTATTTGATTAGCATATCTCATCTGAGCCTTAAAACTTCTATCTGAAGAACAAATACTTGTATGTATGTCTTTATTTCTAAGTTGTCTAGCAATTTTAATAGAAACAACTAGCCCCTCATTAGATGCTGGAATAATTAATAATTGCGGGGAATCAAGATCTATTTGCATATTTTCTTTTATATTAAGTATCACTCTTTCTATTCCGCTCCCAAAACCCGCAGCAGGAGTATCAGGTCCTCCTATATTTTCCACAAGATTGTCATATCTTCCGCCTGAAAGAATGCTAGATTGAGCTTTATTTGAATCTTTTGGCTGTATTTCAAATACAGTCCTAGAATAATAATCAAGCCCTCTGACTAGCCCCTTATCTATTTCAAATTCTACCCCTTCAAACATTTTTATTGATTCATCCAATAGATATATAAATTTTCCCCAATGCTCTTTAGATTCTTTATCTAAGAAATCAATAGGCTTTGGTGAGTTAAGAAGCAACTCTTGGGTAGATTTTTCCTTTGAATCCAAGATTCTAATTGGATTCAGTTTATATTTTTTTTGATCCTTTTCGGATAGTTTGTTTAACAAAGGATTCATATAATCTTCAAATGATTTCTTAAATTCAACCCTAGATATACTTGTGCCTATAGAATTCACCTTTAATTTAAGGTCTTTAATGCCTAGGCTTTCTAAGTAGGTAAGCCCTAATAGGATAATTTCCAAATCAGTTTCAGAAGACTTGTCTCCAAAAATTTCTACACCAAATTGATGATGTTGCCTTAATCTACCACTTTGAGGTCTTTCATGCCTGAACATTGGAGCTATATAGAATAATCTTACGGGATATGGTTTATTATGCATTCCATGCTCAATAAAAGCCCTGCACACAGAAGCGGTACCTTCAGGTCTTAGAGTTAATTCATTGCCACCAAGATCAGTAAAATTGTACATTTCTTTCTGCACTACATCAGTTCCTTCTCCAACTGCTCTTTTGAAAAGGCCAGTCTGTTCAAAAATAGGAGTAGAAATCTCTTTGTATCCAAACGTTGAAGCTGTTTTTCTAGCAATACTCTCTACAAAATTCCATGTATCCATATCTTCTGGGATATGGTCATAAGTTCCTCTTATTGCCTTGAAATTCATTAAAGTTCTTTTTTTAGATTTAATTTAAGTTTTTAGGATATAGTAATTCAGATTAAACTTACATATGAATTTGGAGAATAAAATAACAAAAATGATAATTGTTGAATCTATAGAAGCAATAAAGAAAATATGTAAATCATCAGATGACGGAAGAGTTATAGTTCCTACTATGGGAGCTTTGCATGAGGGCCATGTAGCATTATTAGATAAGGCACGAGAATTTGATCAGGTTATCGCAACTTTATTTATCAATCCTCTCCAGTTCAATAACTTAGATGATCTTACTTCTTACCCTATAGCAATGGAAGATGATATTGATATTTTTGATAAAAACGGAGTAGATGTGCTATTTATGCCTAGTAAAGAGGATATTCTAAATCAGGAACAAATTAAAACGATTGATGCGGGTCCAGCAGGTGATATTTGGGAAGGAAGTTTCAGGCCTGGTCATTTTGATGGAGTTTTGACTATTGTTAATAGGTTTTTTGAATTAATCAGGCCCAGCAAAGCCATTTTTGGTCTGAAAGATATACAGCAAATATGTTTAATACATAACAAGTTATCATCCGTTCATAATGTCGAAATTATTCCAGTAGAAACTCAAAGGGAGTCTTCAGGGCTTGCATATAGTAGCCGTAATTCGTTGATAACTGAAGATGGCAAACAAAAAGCCTCAATTATATTCAAGGCTCTCAAAGCCGGAAAAGAATACTGGAAAAAAAGTAGTAACATCTCAGGTGTGGAAGAAAAGGTTAGTGAAGTATTAAGTAAAGAACCTAATTTTAAGTTGCAATATATCGAGGTTAAGCCTTTATCTGACCTAACAGGATCTGAGAATGACTTTTCAGATTTATTTAAAGAAGTAGATCTAAATCACCAAGTTATTATGATCGCTGGGTATATCGAAGGAATAAGATTAATAGACAATATTATAATTAATTCTAATAAATATTAATCGAATTTTTCAGAATTTTTATATAACTTTACTTTATCAACGTATGTAGCAAAACTTAATTTAATAAGTTCCATATGCCTTTCAGTTATCTCGCCTCTTATTCTTGCTGGACTACCCATAACTAGTGATCTAGGTGGAATCTTCATATTTTCTATAACTACTGAGCCTGCGGCAATTAAAGAAAATTCTCCTACTTCTACACCCTCATTCAATATTGATCCGTTTCCTAATAAACAGTTATCTCCAACACTTTTAGCATGACAAACTACGCCGTGGCCTAGGGTGACATTATTTCCTATCTTGGAACCTTGGTCTGAATGCACAACACAGTTATCTTGAATGTTAGTTCTTTCGCCTATTTCAATTTTCCCATTATCTGCTCTTATTACAGCGCCAAACCAAACACTAGATAAAGTTGATAATTCTACATCACCGATAAGTGTAGAAGAGGGTGAAACATAGCAGTCTTCACTTATAGTAGGGAATTTATTGTTTACTTTAATTAACATTTTAAGGATAAGAATTAAAATTTAGTGCAAGATTAACAATTTCTGGCTCGGGTACTTTTTTTAATTTGAAAGTTTCTTTTGCTTTTTCTTCTCCATTTTCAGTTTTCATGTAGAAGGTGACAATTTCTTGAGTCTCTTTTGAACTTTTTGGAGCGACAAGAACATTCACATATCTCCCCCCGCTTATTGTTTCGCCTTCTTGCGAATATGATTCCCCAAATTTTGCATAAATTGTTATACCTTGTTTAATTGGGTCTCCGTTAACATAAGCATTACCCATGAATACATGAGGAAATTCCGGAGGTGATCCAGGATCTATTGGTTTTTGCGCTTCCTCAGAACAAGCAATAATTGAAGTCAATATGGTTAGGCTGAATATTATTCTTTTGATCATATATTTACCTCTTCTAATATATTAAGGTTCATATTACTTTCCATCAATTTTGCCACAGAAAATATCATTCCCTCAGAAAAGTTTGGACCCATAATTTGTAAACCGACAGGAAGTCCATTCGATAACCCGCAAGGTATAGAGATTGCTGGAATACCTGCGATATTAGCCGGCATGGTACATATATCATTTTGGTACATCAATAAAGGGTCATCTATTTGGGAGCCTATTTTAAAAGCTGTTATTGGTGAGGTGGGTGAAATTATGAAGTCAAATTTTTCAAAAGCATCATTAAAAGAGTTGATTATTAGACCTCTAATTTTTTGTGCTTTTCCATAATATTCATCATAGTATCCAGATGAAAGAGCAAAAGTTCCAAGTAAAATTCTTCTTTTAACTTCATCTCCAAAATTTGACCTTGTTAAGTCTATTGTGTCCCATGAAGTTTTGCCGTCTTGGTCAGAATAGCCATATTTTATCCCATCATATCTATTCAGGTTAGACGAAGCTTCTGAAGGTGCTGTTAAGTAATATACAGGAAGCGATTCCTTTATATGATCAATTGAAATTTCACCTATTTCGGCCCCTAAGTTATTCATAGTATTTACAGAATCTTCGAAGACTTTTTTTACTCCTTCAGAAATACCTTGATCACTAATATCAGTACATATTCCAATTTTTATATTTTTTAAGTTATCTAAATTCTTAGAATTTTCTAATTTATTTTTTGATGAAGTTAAGTCTTTAGGGTCATGTCCTGCAATTGAGTAAAATAATCTTTCACAATCTTGGACATTTTTTGCAAAAGGCCCTATTTGATCTAATGAACTACCAAAAGCTATAAGTCCAGCTCTGCTTACTGAGCCATATGTTGGCTTCATCCCTACTATCCCACATAATGATGCTGGCTGTCTTATGCTACCTCCTGTATCAGACCCTATACTGATTAGATTTTGAGAAGATGCAACCGAAGCCGCTGAGCCTCCACTACTGCCTCCCGGCACAGTATCTAAATCCCAAGGGTTGAGACATGCTCCAAAAAAAGATGTTTCGTTTGAAGAGCCCATTGCAAATTCATCACAATTTGATTTGCTAATAATTATTGCTCCTGAATCTATTAGTTTTTTTACTACGAAAGCATCATATGGAGGAATATAATTACTCAGTATTTTTGAGCCTGCAGTAGTTTTTATATTTTTTGTAGATATGACATCTTTAACTGATATAGGAACCCCTAACAGAGGTTTGTTTTTATGATCCTCAAAGTTATTATCAATTTCGTTTGCTTGTTTTAATGCAGAATCTTCACTTATCGTGATCAGCGAATTGATACTTGAATTTACTTTTTTGGATCTTTCTAAAAATATATTAGTTATCTCAGTAGCAGATACTTTCTTTTTTTGAATCAATTCAGCACATTCAATAGCTGTGAGTTTTGAAGGATTTATCATTCTATCTGTCCAGTATTTTCTTGATCTTTATAAATTTACTTTCCTTTGCTGGAGCATTACTAAATATTTCTTCTTCGCTAAAACCGCTAGACTCATCATCACTCCTCAAGTCCGAGGCGTCGGTGATTTTATTCTCGTCAATCTCCCAATATTTTAAATTAAAATTAGATGTATCAATTTTTTGTAGCGACGAGAAATAAGAGATGATATCTACCATCTGGCTCTCAAATTTATCAACCTCTTTGGGATCTAAATTTAACTTTGCAAGTTCGGCAATTTTATTTATATCAAAATGTTTATTTTCTGAATTCATGGCAAAGTATAATTATAACAATAATTGACAGAGAATACCTTATGTTCTTAGAATGCTTAATGTTGATGTTTGGATTCTAGGGATTACGAGGACAAGGAAGTAATGACAAAGTATATCTTTGTGACAGGAGGAGTTGTTAGTTCCCTTGGAAAAGGGATTGTATCCGCATCTGTTGGAAGAATCCTAAAAAATAAAAACATTGACGTCTCTATAATGAAGTTAGACCCCTATCTTAATGTTGACCCTGGGACTATGTCTCCTTTCCAGCACGGAGAAGTATTCGTGACTTCCGATGGATCAGAAACCGATTTAGATTTGGGCCATTATGAAAGATTCATCAATGAAGAATTAAATAAATATTCAAGCACAACAGCTGGAGCTATATACAGAGAGATCATTGAAAATGAAAGGGAAGGAAAATACTTAGGAGGGACAATCCAGACAATCCCTCATGTTACTAATCTCATAAAAGAAAAAATATTTTTAGCGGCTGAGAAAAGCAATTGCGAAGTAATGATTGTTGAAGTTGGAGGGACAATTGGCGATATTGAAGGCCAACCATTTATAGAGGCTATCAGGCAAATAAGAAGTGAATTTGGGCAGCAAAATTCTTTATTTTTACATCTAACCCTTTTACCTAAATTAGGTGCTACTGGGGAAGTTAAGACAAAACCCACCCAACACAGTATTAATTCATTAAGAGGCATGGGCATTCAGCCTGACTTTATGGTTTGTAGAAGTGATGATGAAATAGACAGCGGAATAAAAGATAAACTTTCTCTGCACTGTGACGTAAAATTAGAGAGAATATTTTCTTTAGAAACTTTGGATACTATATATGCGGTTCCTTTGGCTCTTGAATCTCAGCAATTAGGAGACAAGATATCTGAATTCTTAGAGTTAAATCAGGAGAAGTCTGATTTAGATAACTGGAACGATATGGTAAATATTATAAGGTCTGAAAAGAAATCATTACAAATCGGGATTATTGGTAAATACACGTCTTTGGAAGATTCTTATCTTTCTGTTAAAGAGGCAGTAATGCATTCTGGAATTAAGCATGAAGTTAATGTTCAATTTGAATGGATATTATCGGAAGAACTTGAAAAGGGGGATGTGAAAAATAAGTTAAGTGGATTGTCTGGAATTATTGTGCCTGGAGGATTTGGTACTAGAGGAATTGATGGAATGGTAGAGTGTGCTAATTTTGCTAGAGTCAATGATATACCTTATCTTGGGCTGTGCCTTGGAATGCAAATCATGGTTATAGAGTTTTCTAGAAATGTATTAAAACTCAAAGATGCTAATTCAACAGAATTTAATGACAAGTCTAAGAATCCTGTCATAAATTTTATTCCTGGCCAAGAAGATCTTAAGGAAACTGGAGCGAGTATGAGGTTAGGAAATTACCCTTGTATTATAAGAGAAGGCTCTAAAGTATCTGAATTATATGATTCTCCTGAAATTATCGAGAGACATAGACATAGATATGAAGTAAATAACGACTATAAAGAAAGGCTTGAAGATAAAGGGTTAGTGCCTAGCGGTATTTCTCCAGATGCAAAATTAGTTGAGATAATGGAAGTCAGTGATCACCCTTTTATGATTGGAAGTCAATTTCATCCAGAATTTTTATCTAGGCCAGATCAGCCGCACCCTTTATTTAATGGATTTATATCTGCGGCAATTAATGCGGTGATAGCTGGCGACCAGATCAGATTAATTAAATAGCATAAGAACTGCAAAATTTGCAACTCAAATAAAATTATGTGAAGATAAAAGTACCAATTACGAATTTCTTTGTTATTTGGTTCCAATTTTCTTAAATCATGAAACCCAACAACAGAAATTTTTTCAATAAATAATTTTTCAATATAGGAAATAATAAATTGGCAACACCTAAACCAAAAAGTACAAAAAAAACTACAACCAAAACTAAAAAAGACACAGAGACTAAAGAACCATCTGTATCAACTTCAGATGTCGGAATTTTAAAAAGGCATGGAGTTGACGATATGTCGGTTGACGAAGTCGTAAAATTTGCTGAAAAGTCTGGAGTTAGTTATTTACCTGATTCAGATATGAATGATAGGGTTAGCGTCGTCCTTCCTGTTCTATCTCATTTTGCACAAGAAGAGGATCTACTTCTTGGCTTTGGGATACTAGATATATTAAGTGATGGGTATGGTTTTTTGAGAAACCCTGATACAGAAGACAACAAAGATGATATATACGTCTCTCAGTCTCAAGTAAGAAGATTTAGTTTAAGAAAAGGAGATAAAGTAGCAGGTCAAGTAAGGCAGCCCAAAGAAAAAGAACGATATTATGGTTTAACAAAAGTAGAGATGGTAAATGGATACGATCCAGAGTCGTCTCAAATGAAGCAAAGGCCTAATTTTGAAAAACTTACTCCTATATATCCTAATGAAAGGCTTACATTGGAGACTGGCAACAAACCTTTTTCTTCAAGATTAATAGATATATTTTCTCCTATCGGAAAAGGGCAGAGAGCTTTGATTGTGGCTCCTCCTAAAGCAGGAAAAACAATTTTATTAAAAGAAATTGCTAGGGGAATAAGTGAAAATCATCCCGAGGTGGAGTTATTTGTTGCGTTAATAGGAGAAAGACCTGAAGAAGTAACTGACATGGTAAGATCAGTGTCTGGTAAAGTTTTCAGTTCTACATTTGATGAGCCTGTTGAAGATCACTGTAAGACCGCAGAAAGATCTATGGTTGAAGCAAAGAGGGCAGTTGAATCAGGAAAAGATGTAGTTGTGCTCTTGGATAGCTTAACTAGACTTGCAAGAGCACATAATCTTAATACACAGAGTAGTGGAAGAACTTTATCAGGAGGTATGGACCCTTTAGCTCTATATCCTCCTAAACAATTTTTTGGTGCTGCTAGAAATTTTGAAGAACTTGGTAGTTTAACAATTATTGCTACATGCCTTGTCGATACAGGAAGCAGACTTGATGATTTGATTTATGAAGAATTTAAAGGCACAGGTAACATGGAACTTCATTTGGATAGAAGGTTATCTGAACAAAGAGTATGGCCAGCAATAGAAATTTCAAAGAGTGGAACAAGAAATGAAGCTAATTTGCTTGATGAGTTTACAATGAAGCAAGTTACTCTACTTAGAAGAATGATTGCTCTTTCCAATTCTCATTCAGATGCATCTTCTGACCCAACTGCTTTGACGCAGAAGATCCTTAATGCAATGGGGAAAACAGCAACAAATAAAGAATTCTTAAAAGTTGAGAGTTGGATAAAAGACTAAATTTCTCACAAAAATACCTAATTTGTGAACAAAATTAACAAAAATCACAAAAAAAACCGTTTTTTGGTGTTTTTTTTAAATTTTTTTAAGTTTTATCGTTGACAATTAGTCTGGATAACTTATATTCTTAACCTAATTTTGATTAAAGAAGCATCTCAAAGAATAGCTAACTTTGAAACTACTTTGATAATCAGAATCAAAAAATAATTTAAAATGTTAGTGAGGATTACTTGACATACACTGTATGTTATGAAATTATCTGAACGATAAGCAGGCGATTTGTCTGGTTTTTCTAGTTGCGACTAGGATTAATCAGAAGCCTCTTTAGTAAAACTAACTGAAATAGTCGCAAAAATTAAATAAGCTTTATAAACAAAACCGTATCGTGTCCGGATTTTTAACTGGCACGTAGGGATAAAAAAGGAGACTTTAGACTTTATGTCCAGAGTAATCCGGAAAAAGGTAAAGGGGGAAAACAGAGTGAAAAATATCATCTCTGCAAGAGTCCTGGGTGGATTAGCTGCCATGATGTTGGTAGTTGCGTCTATCATAGGATTCAATCAACAAACCGATACGGCTCAAGCGGCAGCAACAGGAAAGATCAACTTGGTAAACAATTGGTCTAAACTGTCAACTGCTTCGAGCCCAAGCAAGTTGGCCTCAACTTATGGTGGAACTACACCTACTTATGTCGGAGCGGGTAAGAGCCTTTATGCTACTTACACTTCTACTGGTAGGCACATCATGACTGGGTCTAACCAACTTGTAATCGAGGTTGTCGATTCTGACCTTAACAGCGCTGTTGTTAAGAGTACGATCGTCATCCTAAAGGGTGGACACTCTTCATCTAGTACATTAATTACCAATTATCAGGAAGCTAATGATGCTATAAATGAGTACGCTATCCCAATTATTGACACAAACAGCGACGGAGTTATAACTGGTTCCGACCTTACATTTGCATGTAGGTGGATAGGATCAGGTTACTCTGAAGGAGCTGCATCTGGTAACGATGGTATACCAACTCCATTCTATGATGGAACATACTCACCGACTGCTAGAACGACTGCAGACTCTCTTCTAGACGGAACTACAATAGCAAATGGTCCAACTGGTGCTACATCAGCTAACGTGCTTACTGATGCAACAGCTGGTACAGTTGCTCTAGGTAGAGACGGTCACAAAGCTGACATGACATTGTCAGACAAGACTCTAGCTCCAGACGCTAACATGGGTAACTTCAACAAGTCACCAAAATGTTCTTCAACTACAAGTTCATTAATTGCACTTTCAGTTGGAAACGCTGGTGATCCTGCTAATGGAGTTCCTGCAATTATTACTGTACAAACTGGTACTGGTGACTTAGCGGAAGCTGAGGCTATGAACTGGTCATCAGGTGACAACGACGCTGACGAGGGCAGCACAGGTGAATCTGATAACACTGCTGTCGTGGCTGGTCTAGTACAGTGGAAGACTTCAAGAATTAACACAACTACCGCTAAAGTATGGAGTGGTGTTGTTTCGTCTTCAAACGCTATAAGCATTCTATTGACAGAGACTGGTAGAAACACTGGTGTATTCAATGGTCTAGTTAACGTGTTTGATAACGAAAACACTGCTATGCCTCTAGGTATGGCTGCAAACAACGCTACTACTAATGATGCTGACACTGCATACATGGGCAGTTACGGTAACACAAATGCTCTTACTCCTTGTTCGGCTGAATGTGCTACTGGTGCTGGTCGAGCAGCTCACTCAGTAACTTCTACTTTGGCAGTTAAAGACGGTGGAACTGTTTACGCTGAATACGTAGACGCAGTTGACGCCGACTCTAATACTTCTCAAAAGAGACAAGTAACAGCGAAAATTGATGCGACTGTACCATCAGTTGCTATTAACTCTCCTGCACACAGTTCTGAGAATCAGACAAGAACTCCATCATTTAGCGTAACAGCTACTGAAGCTGCCAGCGGACTAGATGTAAGTGGAGCTCTACTAATTGTTCAGGAAGGTTCAGAGACTGATAATGGTACTGGTGAGGATGGATCGGTTGGTTCTACTAATGGTATCGACGTTATGGTTACTAGTGCATTACATGATGCTACAGGTAACGACGAAGGTGCTGGTGGTGACTGGCTAACAGCTTCGATCTTCACGCTTACTGGCGGTGACATTACCCTTAGTTCGTCTACTGGTGATGACTCTACTTCAAGAACTGCATCTTCTGTTACTGTTAACAGAGGTACTTCAAGTGATGGTGTATCAAGTTTGACTTACACTTACACTCCAAGTTCAGCGCTTCCACTAGGAGCTAATACTCCTGTGAACCACTGGATTGACTTCCAGGCGGTAGCTACTGACTTGGCTGGTAACGTAGGTTACTCAGACTCATCATCTTCTACTAACGCTGGTGTGTTAGAGAAATATGGTGCACACCACATTAAGATTGACCAAAAACTTCCATCACTTTCAGCTGCATACACTGGCTGGTGGTGGGATACTAGTATCGATTCTGCTAATAAGACTCACAAGCACACTTCAACAAAAGCTAACGCTCTAGTTGTAGAGTTTGATGGTAATATCACAGACATCGATGCTACTGACTTCCAAATCACATTTGATGACGGAACTACACATACACCTACTGAAGCTGTTATACAAACAGCTTTGCCTACTCAAGTGTTCTTAACACTAGGTGCTTCAATGTCAGCTGACAACACTCCTAAAGTGGCGCTTGTTGGATCTGTATCAGACATAGCAGGAAACTCTACGTCTACAGGTTCTCTAGCAAACGCAACTGACAAGATTCACCCTACTGTTACTGCTACATTGAGTGGTGGTTCAGGTACAGGTACAGGTGCATTAGAAACTACAGCTGACTTAACTAAGACCACTATGGTTCTTACAGTTACGACAGATGAGGAACTAGTGTCTAACCCTAAGGTGGACGTCTATGACCTTGGTATGGCCAAGGCTGGTGCTGACAACTCTGGTGCAACCACAACTGGTTATGCTGGTGCTTGTGGTACTGTAAGTACTTGTGGATTTGGATCTTCGATGATTGAAATCGATGACTACAACATTAGGACTTTGAACAAATCAGCAGATCCTCCAGTGGATTCATTCACTGTTGACGGAAATGGTGATGCTCATACTCCTGCCTCAACTGCTACAGTTGATGCAACTTCTGCAGGTGTAATCTTGGATGCTTCTATGACTGCTCAAGGCACTAAGACATTCAAGTACACTATTACTTCTGCATCTGGTACGCCAGGAACAGACGGTGATAAGACTGTTGTAGTAACTGCTAAAGATAAGGCAACAGCAGCTAACATAACAATTCACGGATCAATTTCGTCTACTGCGAGTTACTTAGTATTCAACTTAGACGATACTGCTCCTGTTTTGGCAATTACTCCAGCTGCGTCATCTACAACTACGCAAACTAAGCCGTACATTGTACTTGACTACAGTTCTGGTGAAGATAACAAGGTAACTATTAATACAGCTACTTTGGATGGAGCTGACATTAGCGCCGCGTTGTCTACTACAGATAACAAGAAATTCTACTACGTACCGTCTACAGCATTAGCAGCGGGCACGCACAAGATTGTTGCGAAAGCTACTGACTATGCTGGAAACGCAAGTAGTGAATCTAGTAAATCATTTACCGTTGCAGCTAGAAAAGACTTCAAGTTGAGTCTACTTGCTGGTTGGAACGCTAAATCAGTACCGTCGGATCCAGTGGATCCTGCTATCGACTCGGTGTTCTCGAACACTGGTGTAGATATGGTTCTTTCGTACTCTGACCACACATGGTCAAGTGCTACTAAAGACTCAGGTTCTGGAAAATTCGTTGGATCATTGACTTCGATACATTCAGGTCATGGTTACTGGGTACACAACAACAACTTCGAAAGCCAAGCAGTTGCATTGGTAGGTCCGGTTGAACCATCTGCAGGTTCCCCTCCAGCAGTGGTAACTATCCCTACAGTGGCTGGCTGGAACTTCGTAGGAGTTTCAGATGTATCTAGAGCTAATACTGAAGGTAGCGATGGTACAGCGATTACAACTCAAACCTTATACTTCGGTGACTTAACTGATGGTAGCGCAGGTGGACACGATATTGTGTACAGTTACGATACTACTAACCTTAAGTTCACAGAAGTGGCCTCTGGTACTAACGTATCTACTGGTCAAGGATTGTGGATCTATGTAGTTCCTAGGTCAGATGGATCGATCTTACCGATCGTACCACCTAGTCCGTAAGGATCTATTAATTAGATAGACTTTATAGAAAGAGCCCTCTTGTGAGGGCTCTTTCTTTTTTGTTATAAATTTGACGGGATAATTTATTCATTTGATATAATTGATACTAATGAATATAAAAACATATAAATTTAGATACCTTTCTGCATTAATTTCAATAGTTATCTTTAGTATATTTGCTATTAACATTAGCGCAGATAATCATACAACTGCTCCAAATATGGATTTTAATTTCTTGCCTGAGTTTGTACATTATCAAGGTACTGTTACTGTAATAGGCCAGAAACTCGAAAATATTGATACAGGTATTAGTGATTTAAAAGTAGAGTTTATTAGTCAGGCACAATCTATCAATATGAATGGCAAGAGTACTACTTTAGAAGAAGGGCATTTTAAGTTTTCAACTGTCTTTGGTGCTGATATTCCCGGAAAATATCATATAGATGTCGGCCCTGGTGTCCCTGGAAAAGTTATTTTTGATATCTATGTAGGTGGAATTAAGACTACAGAATCTTTAGCATTTTTACCTACTGCTGCTGACGGATGCATGTTGAGCAACTGTATGAATGTAACATTTAATTTAGTAGTAAATACTATACCTAGGCCAACTCCAACACCTGTCCCACCAACTCCAACACCTTTGCCTGTAGTTAACCCAAGTTTATATTCTGGTCAAATTGTAATAGGTTCTGATATTGTTCCAGATGGAGTAAAGGTTTATGCTCAGATCCAAGATTATATTTCTGATGCTGTAGAAACAAAGGATGGTAAGTATTCTATTTCAATAAACCCAATTACCATAAACTATGTTGATCAGCCTATCAAACTTGTTATACAGGGCAATGACAGTATTACTACAGTCCCGTTTAAACCAAATCAATTTATAAGTGATGCGAATTTCCTTTTCCCTGCCTTTGAAATAAAAGAAACTGTAGCCCCAACACCTGTCCCACCGACGCCTGAGCCTTTGCCAACACCTAAACCAGAAACGATTATAGTCGTTGCTACTCCAACACCTTCTGAGGTTGAGCCGTTATCTGCAAATAAAGTTGAAGATGCACCTGTTGCACCTGTTGCTGAAGGTGGCGGATGTTCTGGAGGCGGAGGAGCATCATCTATATCTCTATTCTCTATATTTGTTCTAGGATTGTTGATATCTCTATCTAGTAGGTTCAGAAAGCCTATTTTAGCCCGTATAAGGCTATAAAGTCGTTTTTCTAAGGTTCACTACCTTTAGAGTCTCTTGGAGCCCTGATTTTGTTATGTTTGCCTTACCTATTGCTTCTTCAGCCTGATGACCTAGTTCTTTAATCAATTTTTGGTATATTTCTGAACTTTCACCTTTTGAATTATTTTCTATTGGTATTAATACCTGAGGATCGAGCGAACTTACTAGTGAATTAATCGATTCAGTTGTGTTTTCAGAGGATGGATCACAAATCAATGCTAGAATATCTACTTTTCCTATAGCTTCTGAAACAGAAGCAGGAATTGTAATTTTATTAATATCTTGCACGAAGCAAATACATAAATTTTCACTAATCGCGGAATAAATTGTAGTGCTTTCATCAAGATTCTCAGTATTTAGTTTTACAACTTGACCTTGTATAGGTATTCCATTTATTTCATATTCACCTGGCTCAAAAATTATATCTGTTGAATCAGATATCTTATTTTCCGAAACTTTTTTATTTTCCTCATTCTGGAATATAGCTATAGTATTTTCATCCTTTTGGGAATCTTTTGTTAATGAGTCTGAGGCGTGATTATAAAGGATTAAGCCTTGGGTCGTTTCTATTCTTAAACCCGAATCTGAAATCCAAGATATTCTCATTTATCTCCTTATATGTAATTAAGTTATTTTTTTTACTTTTGTACTTTATAATAATACTTAATCTATACTAGTTAATCTAATATGAATAATTCCTAAAAATAATGAGTTCCAAAAGAGATTATTATGACATATTGGGTGTTGGGAAAAATGCAACACCAGAAGAAATAAAGAAGGCTTTTAGAAAGCTGGCATTAGAATTTCACCCAGATAGAAATAAAGAAAAGGGTGCTGAGGCCAAGTTCAAAGAAATCAACGAAGCCTATCAAGTTCTTAGTGATCCTGAGAAAAGGCAATCTTATGATCAATTTGGTCATGATGGAGTTAAAGCAAATTTTCAAGATTTTGATTTTAGTAATTTTGGAGGATTTGGCGATATTTTTGACGCTTTTTTCGGAGGTAGTCAATCATCCAAATCATCTTCAAGAAGAAAAGGAAGAGATCTACATAAAGAGGTGTCTATAACATTTCAAGAGTCTGCATTTGGAGTAGAGAAAAATATACATGTGGAGCGTATTGGAGAATGTAAGAATTGTTCAGGCTCTGGAGCTAAAGATCAATCAAATATAATCACATGCAATACCTGCAAGGGTTCTGGTCAAGTTAAAAGGGTTCAGAAGACAATTTTTGGTCAGTTTGCTCAATCGGGTATATGTTCAGATTGTTCAGGGACAGGAAAAACAGTCAAGGAAAGATGTTCAATTTGTTCTGGAAAAGGTGCAGAACTAGAAAAGAAAGATATTGCTGTGCAAATTCCTAGAGGAGTATCTTCAGGAGACACAATAAAGTTGTCTGGAGAAGGAGAGTTTGGAGGAATCGGATCAGTAAAAGGGGATATATTTATTAGAGTAAATGTACCAGATCATGAATATTTTTCTAGAAGAGGAAAGGATGTATTGTTAACATTAGAATTAGATGTTACACAAGCTATCCTAGGCGATAATTTAGAGGTTCCTACTCTAGATGGTTTTCAGAAAGTGTCTATACCTTCTGGAACACAGAATGGAGACATAATACAAATTAAAGGTAAAGGTTTTACAGATATAGGAGGGTCTTCAAGAGGGAACCAAATTAACGTTATAAAAGTGGCAATTCCTAAAGATCTTTCAAGTGAAGAAAAAGATAAGATTATAGAATTTAAAAATTTATCTGAAAATAGCGATAAGAAAAAATCAAAAGGAATATTCAGAAAATTTATGAGTGGAAGTTAATTTAAGGTTTTAATTGAATTCAAATAAAAATAACTGGATTAAATATAGCGTTATAGTATCTGAAGAATTTGTGGAGCCTGTTGTACAAATGTTTTCAAGGTTTTTGCATGGAAGCGTGGTTGTTGAAAAAGAAGGAGACCCAGAAGATGGGATTAATAAAGAAAGTATAGTCTCAGGGTACGTCCTTAAAACAAAGAACTCTAAAGAACTAGAGAAGAATTTAAATTCGGGACTTTCTTTATTTAGCGGAGTTTTTAATTTATCTAATATTAAGATTACCGAAATTAGTTCGGAAATCTGGGAAAAACAAAAATTTGATCCAATAATAATAGGTGATATTGCAATACTTCCATTTAGGGAACAAATAAATAAATTTAGTGATTATCTATGGGTAATTATTGAGCCCTCTATGGCATTTGGAACGGGTCATCACCCAACCACAAAGATGTGTATTTCTTTGCTAGAAAAATATTTAATTAAAAATGATAAAGTCGTTGATTTAGGCTGCGGATCTGGAATACTTGGATTAGTAGCACTGAAAATAGGGGCGGATAATTGTTTAAGTATAGATGTTGAAGAAGAATCGGTATTAGCGTCAAATAAAAATGCTAATGATTCTGAATTATCTAATAAGATTAAGGTAGAAAAGCAAGATTTATTAAAAGATTTAGATATTGGCTTCTCTCCAGATTTAGTAATTGCTAACTTAAATTCATTTTTGTTTAGAGAAGGCTTAGTTAATATAAGTGATATTGTTTTGCCTAATAAAAAAATTATAGCTTCAGGAATTCTAGTTGAAAATTTGGATGAAATAGAAGCAATATTTAATTCGTTTAATTTTGAAATTATTGAGCGTTGTGAATCTGGAGATTGGGCTGCAATTGTTGCTCAAAAAAATAATGCATAGATTTTATTTTAATGAAGTAGATAAAGATTCAGAATTTATAGAATTTAGCGGAGAGATTTCTCATCAGATCATTAATGTTTTAAGAATGAAAAGTAGCGATTTTGTAGAAGTTTTTAATGGAGAGGGCTTGAATGCAATTACCAAAATTAATGTTGAAAACAGTGGTACAAAAGTAATTGCAAAAGTGATTTCTCAGAAAAATGTTTTAGAGAGTAATCTAAAAATCGATGTATATCAATCGATAATTAAAAGTTCTAAATTGGAATTAACTATCGAAAAATTAACAGAATTAGGAATATCCTCTTTTACCCCCATAATTACAGAGAGATCTCAAAAAAAAGATATAATCTCTTTAAGTGATAACAAGATTAATAGGCTCAAAAAAATATCAATAGAATCTGCAGAGCAATCTGGAAAAAGTTTTGTTCCAGAAATCAGAAATATAGAAAAATTTGCAAACCTATTAATGGATAAGAATTTAAGTAACCCTTTTTTGTTTTATGAAAATAATGAAGGTTCAGAGTCTCTTAATGATATTAATTTAAACGAATACAAAGATTCTAACTTATCTATCTTTATAGGCCCGGTAGGTGGATTCTCTGAGAATGAGATTAATTTATCAAGAGATTCAGGATTTAGAATAGTAAACATAGGTGACACGATATTAAAGTCTGACACCGCCGCAATAGTCTCTTGTGCGTTGTTAAGATATTTAATAGAAAATAATTTAAGTTAATTTCTCTCTTGTGAAAGATCTCTACTCATAAATTCTTTTATGGCTATTTCTGGATTATAGTTTTCTTCCAAAACTTTAAATGTCATGTTAGTTATTGGCATGTCGATATCTTCTTTTTTGGAAATCATATTTACTATTTTTGTTGCATTTGCTCCTTCAATAGTTAATTTTGTTTTAACTTTAAATTCTTGATAAGTAATACCAGAAGCCAAATTATATCCAAGTTGCCAGTTTCTGCTGAGATGACTGGAACATGTAGTAAACAAATCTCCTATTCCTGATAAACCGTAGAAAGTATATTCCTTTGCTCCATGGTAAATTCCAAATCTTGTAATCTCTCTCAAACCCCTAGTAATGAATGCAGATTTAGCATTATCACCAAGTTTTAATTTATCTATTATGCCTGACCCTATAGCAATTATATTTTTTAATGCCCCTCCAATTTCAGCTCCTATTACATCGTCGCCACTATAGACCCTAAAATTATCGCTAGAAAAATCATCTCTTATAGAATTCGCTTTATCTAAGTTAGAAAATGACAAAAGTGTTGTTGCAGGCTTACCTTCTATTATTTCAGTAGCTAGATTTGGGCCAGTCATAACTCCTATTTGAGAGTGATTGATGTTGGTCTCCGAAGAAATCATTCTAGTCAAGGTTTTACCATCTTCTGATAATCCTTTTGAGGCAGATATTATCGTGATTTGATCATGCAATTTATCTTGTATATTTTTAAGATTTTCTTTGATTTTTGAACTTGGTAACGCAATTAACAACAAGTCATCATTTTCGAAATGCAACTCTTCAAAGTTTACAAATTTAATTTTATCTGACTTGTCTAATTTTTTATTGCCAATTAAAAATGTTGAAGATTTTTTTGCTTCAGTTAATTTATCATTATTTCTAAAGATTAAATCTACTTCGTTTCCAGCATTAGATAGAAGAAGCCCTAATGTTGATCCCCATATTGTATTTCCTAGAATCTTAACTCTCATTTTTTTTAAATGTTAATTTATTTTCTGTTCTAGAGATTATACGTTTTATATTTTCATTATGCTTATATATGATTATTGATACTGCCGGAATTAGATATATCATGTCAATCCATGAGCCATTAAATAGATTCATAGAATTGAATATAAGCATAGAAATTAACGCCACTAAACAACCTAATATAGAGCCTACAGATACCATTCTTGATGCGATGACAGCTATTGTGAATACTATTAAAGCAGATATTGCAGAGGGGATAAAAATAATAAATAGAGGACCTATACCTGTTGCTACCCCCTTACCCCCTTTGAATTTATAGAATACAGGATAACAATGACCTACTATAGCTGAAAGAGCCGCAGTTTGTGTAGTGTAATTTATGGAAGTAAATTGATAATTTTCTATTATTAAAATTGGAATTATTGACTTTATCATATCCAAAAATAGCACTAGAAATCCATAAGAGATCCCTACGTTCCTTAAAACATTTGTTGCTCCTGTATTTCCGCTACCTTTAGAGGTTATATCGATATTTCTGGATAGTTTGCTTATGATCCTTCCAAATGAAATAGAGCCTATTAGATAGCAAGATAAAATCGATAATATAAATAAAAAATAATCGTTCATTTTTCTAAAATTTCTAGTTGAAGAGGAACACCTCTTAGATCAAAAATATTTCTTAGTTCATTTTCAATGTACCTCTTATATGAAAAATGTACTAACTCAGCGTTATGAAATTTTATTTGTATTTTCGGCGGGTTAGAGCCAATTTGTTTGGCTGAAGTGGGGTATACTCTCCTTTTCCCTTTAGATGGAGGCATGTTTGAACTTATTATATTTAAAATATTTTTCCAAATTTCATCATCACTGAAATTTTGCCTATATCTTCTGTTAACACTAATTAACTCTTTTAACATTTCGCTCATCCCTGATTTCAATTTTGCTGATGTGTAGACTAAAGGTATTCCAGGAAAGAATTTTAATTTTTCTATTATTTCTTTTTCTTTAATTTTCTCTTTATCGATTAGGTCTAATTTGTTCATTACTAATACACAACCGTTTCCACTTTCTCTTATAAGACCAGCAATGTGTTGATCTTGCAGTGTTACATTTTCTGTGGAATCGATAACTAATAAAGATATGTGACTCTCGGATATTGCTTTTATTGTTCTTAGGACACTGAAATACTCGATCTCTTTTCCGATTTTACCCTTCCTTCTTATTCCTGCGGTGTCTACAATTGTGTAATCATTATTTTTGTATTCAAATTTTGAATCAACAGAATCTCTTGTTGTCCCTGGTATTTCACTTACGATAGATTTAGCTTGCCCTATCATACTATTGAAAAGTGTAGATTTTCCTACATTAGGTCTTCCTATGATTGAAAATTTGATTGATTCGTCATCAACTTCTTCCACAGAAAAAAGGTGCTCTAATGAATTCATCAAATCAAATATACCATTTCCATGATATGCACTAATATTAATTCCTTCTCCAAGTCCTAGCACAAAAAAATCACTAATATTTTCTTCTCTAGAAGAATTATCCACCTTATTTATAACCAAAGTTATTTCTTTATCAATTTTTCTAATAATCCTTAATATTTCTGTATCTTCATTAGTAATTCCTGAAGTAGCATCAACAACGAATAGTATATGATCTGCTTCATTTATGGATTCGTAACTTTTATCTGTTACTTTTTGTGTTATTTGACTATCAGAATGAGTCTCAATGCCACCAGAGTCAACAAGAATAAAAGACTTATCGTTCCACAAACAATTAGTTTGTATAGAGTCTCTTGTTGTCCCTGGTATCTCACTTACAATAGATTTTCTTCTTCCGGTTAGTCTATTGAAAAGTGTAGATTTACCTACATTAGGTCTTCCGCAAATTGTTATTATTGGAGTGCTCACTTTAAATTCATTAGGTATCTAATTAAACCTACTTGACCCCAAATTCTATTTTCTGCCTGATCGAATACTATTGATTTATTATGATCGACAAGCCCCTCTGATATTTCTTCTCCATGATGTGCTGGTAAATCATGCATGAATATTGCTTTGGAGTTTTCCAAGAGACTCTCGTTAACTTGATATCCTTTAAATTTTTCTTTTCTATCTTCTTTTTCAGATTCCTGCCCCATGCTAGCCCAAACATCTGTGTATATCACGTCTGAATTTTTTGAAGCTATTATAGGGTCTCTTTCTAATATAAAGTTACCGCTGCTCAATTTATTAAAATCATTAATTTTATCAAGATGTTTATCAGGGATTTCAAATCCTTCAGGGCATGAATGGATAAATGTGCCGCCTAATATAGAAAAGGCTTTGGCTAAACTAGTTGCGACGTTATTTCCATCACCAATAAATGTTAACTTAATTTCATTAATGCTGGGACCACATTTCTCTGAAATAGAAATTATATCTCCTATTGCCTGGCATGGGTGCTCTTCATCGCTTAAAGCGTTAATTACGGGCACTTCAGAATTAAGTGAGAATTCTTCAATTGTATCTTGCTTGAATGTCCTTAGAATAACTAAGTCACTCATTTTTGATAGTACTTTAGCAATGTCAGATATTTTTTCTCTTCCCCCCATACCAACTTCTTTAGGGTCAAAATATATTGGATTTATCCCCAGGTAATTTAAAGCTTTAAAAAAACTAAGTTTAGTTCTTAATGAAGGCTTTTCAAAAAGTAATACTCCAGTTTTGTTTGTAGAGTTCAACTTTTTATCAATATTTTCTAAATAATTGTTCTTAGAAGATTTTCCTAAATTTAATATCTCTTCTAAATCCTTTTTATTAACATTATCTAGATTTATAAAATCTTTTTTCATTACATCTTCTCCGGAGAATCCATCCCCATTATATCCAAGAGGTTACTCAAGATTATTTTAGATGCTTTTATTAGTAATAATCTACTTTTAGTTTGCTCAATATTTGTTAAGTCTTCATCTATTACTCTATTTTTCTCGTAGAACTTGTGAATTGCCTGAGCAAGTTCTAGTGCATATGATGCAAGTTCATGAACATTTAAAGTTTCTGTGACCCTATTTAATAATTCAGGGTATTCTATGAGTTTTTTTAATAAGTTAACTTCGTCTGCAGAAACTAATAAATTTGTATTAGCATCGCTATAATCTATGTCAAAATGTTCTGATGATCTTAATATTGAACTAACTCTTGCATGAGCATATTGAATATAAAATACAGGATTTTCAGAAGATTGCTTTTTGAAAATGTCTATATCTATTTCCATATGACTTTCGGGCGATCTGTTGATAAAACTAAACCTACAAGCATCGCTTCCTATCTCTTCTACAAGGTCCTTTAAAAAGATGCTCGTGCCTTCTCTTTTGCTAAATTTTGATACCCCAGATGAACTTTTTAAGGAAACAATTTGATTAAGCAATACTTTTAATTTTCTTGAATCTATTCCTAGTTCTTCTAGAATTAATTCCATTCTTTTTATATGCCCATGATGATCAGCTCCCCATAGATCAATAACTTTATCAAAATTCCTTACTTCAAATTTATCTCTGTGGTATGCGATATCAGTAGCAAAATATGTTGGTTTATTGTCGTTACTTTTTATTAATACATTATCTCTTTCATCTCCCAACTCTTCAGTTTTTACCCATATTGCACCATCCTTTTCATATGTCAGATTTAGGTTACTGAGATTATCAAGAGTGTTGCTAAAGTAGTTTGAATCAATTAAGGAAGATTCATAAAACCAATTATCATGTTCTATTTTGATTAATCCTAGATCCTCTTTTATATTTTTTATACACACGTCTTTAGAGTTGTTTTTTATCTCATCAAAAACAGTATCTTTAGTGTTTTTAAGGTCATCATTCTTGTATTTAGCGGCTAATTCTCTAGCAATTTCAACGATATCATCGCCTTTATAATGATCTTCTGAAATATTAAAATCCATTCCATTGATTTCTTTAATCCTTTCAACAACTGATCTTCCAAAGATTTCCATTTGGTTCCCAGCATCATTTACATAGTATTCTCTTTCTACATGAAATCTTTGATTCTCTAGTAAGTTTGCAATTGTGCTGCCTATCACAGCCCCTCTAATATGACCTAGATGAAGTCTCCCGGTTGGATTTACACTTACAAATTCAACTTGAATTTTCGTATCTTTAGGGTCAGATGGTCTTCCATAATCTTTTTCATTAGATATAATCGCTTTAATTTCACCCTTTATCCAATTTTTGCTTAGAGAAAAATTAATGAACCCAGGTTTTTCTACAGATAACTTTTCAATTTCTTCGCAATCAGGGAACAATTCAACTAAATTTTTTGCTATATCTAAAGGATTTTTAGACAACAATTTTGATATCTGCAGTGGTAAACTCGTGGCAAAATCCCCAAAGTTAGGATTTTTTGGCTTTTCTATTATGAAATCAGGAGCCTTATGTATGTCTATTTCTTCACCTTTTAGGAGACCTTCTAAGGCTTGCGTTGTTAAGTTATGTAAAAATTCTGAAATAAGCATTAAGATTAGTATAGATTTATATTATGTTGACTTACAAACTTTGACTAAATAAAGAAATAATGAATAGTGAAATAGTTAATTTATTAAAGAATAAATACAATCTAGATAATAACGATTTGGAAATTGTTATGAGTAGAATAAATGAACTAGAAGAGGCTGTAAAAAAAATAAAAGGCGTTGAAATAATAGAGGATTTAGCGCAATCAAACCCTATAACTTTTTGCCCTGCATTCTACAATGAGTGATATTTCAAATATTCCATTGTCAGAAATATCTGATCTTGTATACAAGAAGGAATTATCCCCAGTAGATCTATTTTCTTCTTATTATGCCCGTATTAATAAACTAGATTCAAAGATAAATTCGTTTATAGAAATTTTTGACGATTGGGAAGAAAAAGCAAAGATTTCTGAACAGGAAATATATAGAGGAGAGTACAAAGGCCCACTTCATGGTATTCCGATTGCTATAAAGGATTTAGTTGATGTAAAAGGAAAAATTACTACCGCCGGATCTAAAATATTGTCTTCAAATGTTGCAGAAAGTTCTGCCGAAATTGTTAGTGCGCTTGAATCAGCAGGAGCAATTATTATTGGTAAGACAGAATTAGTTGAATTTGCCTTTGGTCCTCATGGTATTAATTCGAATTCTAATCAGACAAAGAACCCTTGGGATCTTAATAAAATACCAGGAGGTTCAAGTAGCGGATCTGCGGCTGCAGTTTCTTCAGATATGGTGCCTATTGCAATAGGAAGCGATACTGGAGGCTCAATTAGAATGCCCGCTTCATTTTGTGGAGTAACTGGATTCAAGCCATCTTACAATAAACTTTCTACCCAAGGAGTTTTTCCTCTTTCTTGGACATTAGATACTGTAGGCCCTTTGGGGAAAAGTACAAAGGATTGTTCAATATTTGTAGAAGAAGTATGCAAAAATCAAAATCCTAATGATCAAAATCCGTTTGGAGGATTTGATTCATCTATGCTAGATAATTTTGATAGTTTGTTGCCTGTAAGATTAAGGATCGGAGTCCCAACAGATGATTATTTCTCAGAAATGGATGATGAAATTAAAAAAGTATTTACTGAATCTATTGGCCTAATGGAATCTAATGGGGCTGAAATTGTTAATGTTGATTTGTCATGGTTATCAATATCAAGGCCGGTAAATGTTGTTATTACTTTAGCTGAAGCTATGAATATTCATAAGGATTATTTAATATCCAATTATGATGATTATACTTATGAGGTAATTAGCAGATTAGTATCTGGAGAAGGGTTAACAATAAATGATTATCTAAGTTCTCTTAGAGTTATGAATCATATACAAAGAAAAATTCACGAGGAATTCAATAATTTTGATGTTCTTGCTTGTCCTACGACTCCTGAGTTACCTGGATTAATAGAAGAATATTCAAAAGAAAATTTATCAAGTTCAAAAAAAGTTGTTGGGGGCAGAATTCCTAGTTTTACAAGCGTATTTAATGTCACTAGGCAGCCCTCATTAAGCACTTTAGCCGGATTTTCAAGCACCGGAATGCCTGTAGGGTTAATGTTTACTGGAAGATTTAATAGAGACTTTGGTGTTTTACAGGTTGGCAATTGGTTTGAAAAAATAAATCATAATAATAGAGACAAAAAACCCTTTATTGAATAATTTGATTTATAAAATTTGTGCATATTTTTTTTGATTCTTCTACACTTAGCCCTTCGCACAGAATTACAGTATTTCCATATATAATGTAATGCAGATATTTTGCCTTTGCAGACCCAGGTCCTGATCCAGCCCCACGCCTATTCACCCTTCTATCAGAATTACCTTCTTTCCAAGCTACATCTCTCGATGCCAGAATTGCATCTTCTCCTATTATTTCCTCTATTATTTCTACAGAATTTATTGCATTATCGTGAGTGTCATAAAACCTTAATTCATAATCATATGTGTTATTTAATTCATCTTTCATCCATCCAAAAAAAGCACTATCAGCATTTTCTAGTCCTGAAACATCATATTCTTTAAGAACCTTAAATCCTATATTTTTAAAATTATCAATGTTTAAATAACTTCCATTATTGTTGAATTGCTCAATTTCAATGAAATTTGTATCTTGATTGGTGCAACCAATAATGATTATTAATAACAAATAATACTTAATTTTGGTTACTTTCATTTCTTGTAAAATAGTTTGTTAATTTAATTAGAATTAGAGCCAAAATGACTCCAGAAATAAAAATTATATACAAAGATAGGTCTAAGTATGAATTTTTAGGCAGGTCATATAACAATCCAATGCTCGCACCTACAATTAGGCCTGAGATAATTATTCTAAATTCATCTTTGTATTGATCTAATATTATTTTTATCAACATTATCGCTGCTAAGAACCCTGCTATACCTCCTGATAAAAATAAGAGCAAATATGATAAGTCAATTTCATTTACTGCATTAATTGTACTTTCATATGTACCCAATATTAAAAGTATTGATGACCCGCTAATACCTGGTAATATCATGAATCCAAAAGATAAAAGTCCAGATAAAATAATAATATAAAAAACCGGATCCGATTTACCTATATTAGGAATAAATATCGAAGTCAATCCAAGAAATAATCCAAGAAATATATAAAGTAAGAATTTCCTATTTTTTCTCAATTTAATTAACAAATTGATGCTGTAGCAAATCATTAACGCTATTAAAAATACTATTGATTCATCGCCATAATTTTCAAAAAGAAAAGAAGCTAATTTAGTAAAAATAAATACTGACAAAAGTATACCAATTAGCAAGGTAATAATTAGATTGTATTCAATTTTTCTGGGAGAAACTTCTTTCCTTATAGTTATCTTCTTTATTATTGAATTAATTGAATAAATCACGTCGTTATACTTTCCAGTAAGAAAGAGAATTGTGCCTCCGCTGATACCAGGAAACAAATCAGCAAAACCAACAGCTATACCTATGCTTATATTTTTAAGATTGTGTTTAATTAATTTAATCAATCGAATTTTCTTCATTTGTCCTGTAAGGTAAAACAAAATTGGCGTCAGAAAATGCTTTTTTCATTTCATCAAGCACATAATTTAGTTCACTTATCGCTTCTTTTGGAAGTGCACAATTATTTACTGACATACAAAACTGCTCATATTTTTTTTGTATTTCTGACAAATCATAGCAAGCTTTTTGTATAGCTTCTTGGTATTTAGTATTCCATTCTGTAAAACGCCTTGAATAACACCCTTGATCCCATTTTACCGCTCTCCATTGACTAGGCCCTTGAGCGTTTATCATGTTTATTGTCCCAGTTCTTATCCAACTATAAACCCATGCCTCTACATCTATATCTCCACCAAATTCGCGACTATTTTTTATTCTAAATACTTCTTCAACTCCGGATTTACCTCGATCATAAATTAAAGGACCTAATGTTAATGAAAAAACCACAGCAATAAATATAGATATGAAAAGTATTTGTAAATTTGAAGGATTCCTTGATGATCTTCTTATATGTCCAAATACTCTTTTAATTTTATTTGTATTAGTTTTTTCCATAGAATAATAATTTAATGATCAGAGTAATATTAAGTTAAAAGCAGGGAATAATGAATATTCATAAAATAGAATCTCCAATTTTGGTTGCCCCAAGTCCTACACCTTTTACTAAAGAAGGTAGAGTTGATTATAAAGGTATAGAAAATAATGCTGAGAAATGGCTAACAACTGAACTTTCAGGCTTTGTTCTTGGAACAGAGAATGGTGAAGAGCAATTATTAAGTTTTGGAGAAAAAAAAGATATCTGTAAAAGCGTTATTTCAGTGGCAAAAGATAAGAAAATAATAATTGCAGGAATTGATAACCCATCTGTTAAAGGAACACTTGAAGATGCTGAAAATTATATTGAATTGGGTGTAGATGTACTTAGGATTAGAATTCCTAGAAGAAGAGATACCATAGATACATACTTTGATGAAGTTCTTAGAAAAATTTCGGCACCTGTATTAATAATTCACCAAATGGCTCCAGGGGGTTTTTCTAACTCAATGACTACTGAAGGAGCCGATCCCGATCAAATTGGGAGATTCTGTTCTTATGATATTGTGTTTGGATATATAGCTAGTCATCTTGTTAGGTTTGAAATGATGACCAGAAAATTTGTTCCAAAAGACAAACAATTTTGGGTTCCTAATGCTATGTTGATGGCCGCACAAATATTAGAAGGTGCAAATGGGGCTTGTTTTATGTTAGGTAATATAGCTCCTAAACTTTGTATAAAAATTATGAAGTTAGGATTGGAGCGAAATTACCTTGAGTCTAAAAAATTGAACGATTCTTTGGTTGATGCTGATTGGAATATTTTATCTAGAGGTGCAGCTGGATTGAAGTATGCTATGGACTTATTAGGCTATCAAGGCGGAGACCCTAGAAGTCCGTTAAATTCATTAAATGATAAGGCAAAAAGTGAAATACAAATAGCTTTAGAAAAAGCTGGGATCTCAAAAATAGAATAATTATTTTATGATGTTTGATTTTAAAAGAAAAATTCAAGATTTAAGAATTTCTATGTCTGATATTATTTCTATGGTAGATCTAGAAGAATTGAAAAACGAGATAAATTTACTTGAGGAAAAATCCCAATCTCCGGAGTTGTGGAAAGATGGAAAGAAGGGCTCTAAATTAATGACAATCCTCGCTTCTAAAAAATCTTTTTATAAAAATATTGACCAGATAAATTCTTCCCTAGAGAGTTATTTTCAACTTTCTCAGGAGGCAAATAAAGAAGATATGGTTATTTTAGAAAAAGATTCTAAGGAAGATTTGGAATCCATTGAAAAGATAATTGAGGATTTAAAAACAGAACTTCAGTTTTCTGGGGAATACGATAATTTTGATGCATTAATTACAATAAGTGGAGGGGCTGGCGGAGTGGACGCACAAGATTGGGCTTCTATGATCCTTAGAATGTATTTAAGATGGGCAGATAAGAGAAAATTTAATGCAGATCTCTTGACTACATCTCCTGGTGAAGAGGCTGGGATAAAAAGTGCCTTAATAAGGATAAAAGGAGAAAAAGTGTTTGGCTTACTAAAAGGAGAAAAAGGTGTTCATAGGTTAGTTAGACTTTCTCCATTTAATTCGGCTAATCTCCGACACACAAGTTTTGCTTTAGTTGAAGTAATACCAGATTTTCAAGAATCAGTAGATGTTGAAATCAATAATGATGATCTGAAAGTTGAAGCTTTTAAGGCTAGCGGTGCAGGTGGGCAGAGTGTACAAAAGAATTCTTCTGCAATTAGATTAACTCACAGACCATCAGGAATTGTAGTTTCAGTTCAAAATGAAAGATCTCAATCTCAAAATAAGAATATAGCCATGCAGATTCTTAAATCAAAGTTAGTAGATTTAGAAATACAGAAAAATAAAGAAAAAGAGGATGAATTAAAAGGAGAATTTGTATCTGCTGAATGGGGTAATCAGGTAAGAAGTTATGTTTTACATCCTTATACACTTGTAAAAGATGTTAGAACTGGATATGAAATTGCAGATGTAAACAGTGTTTTAGATGGGGACTTAGATCAAATCTTGTTAGAATTCGTGAAATTTTCAAGAAAATCCCAAATTGGGTAATTAAATATTATAATTAAAAATAAAAAATAAAAAAATGAAAAAAATATCTATATTATTATTAATTATTGCAACAATATCTTTGTTTGCTTGTTCGGCTGAGACTGAATCCTTGCAAGATTCGGGTGAAAGTCAAAAATCTATCGCGCCTTCTCTGCAAGATTCTAGTAATTCTAAAAGCACTGGAACCGAGAAAGGCGGAACTCTAAAAAGACTGTGGTCAGATCCTCCTACGCTTGATCCTCACTTAGTAACAGATACTACTTCAGCAGGTTTAGTAGTTGAAATGTTTTCAGGTCTAGTTAGTATAGATTCTAATTTAGAGACAATTCCTGATTTGGCCGAAAGTTGGGATGTGAGTGAAAATGGCACTCTTTACACTTTTACATTAAGAGAAAATATAAAATTTTCTGATGGATCTTCGGTAACTGCCAATGACTTTCTGTATTCTTTTAATAGAGCAGCAAATCCAGATACTGAATCACCAGTCGCTGAATTATATTTAGGAGACATAGTTGGCGTTCAAGAAGTATTGGATGGAGAATCAACTGAGATCTCAGGAATAAAAGTCATAGATGATAGAAATTTGCAGATTAAAATCGATTCACCAAAAGCATATTTTCTAAAAAAACTTACATATCCTACAGCATATGTTTTAAAAGAATCTAATGTAAGTGCAGGAGGCGATAATTGGACTGATTCTCCAGTTGTTACAGGTCCTTTTACTTTAGAAAGATACGATTTAGGGCAAGTTCTTATTTTGAAGAGAAACGATTTATATTGGGGTGATAAAGCTAAGCTTGATAGAGTTGAATTTAATCTCGCGGGTGGTGTTCCAATGGCGATGTATGAAAATGGAGAAATAGACATTACTGGAGTTGGACTTGCTGATTTAGAAAGAGTTCAAGATCAGAACGACCCATTGAGTAGTGATCTAGTATCAGTTCCACCATCATTTACTATTAATTATATTGGCTTTAATGTGAAGCAGCCTCCATTTGATGATCTAAAGTTTAGGCAGGCATTAAATTATGCAGTCGACAAACAATTAATTGCAACTCAAGTATACTCAGATCTAGTCAAGCCTGCTTATGGAATTCTGCCCCCCAATTTTCCTGGATTTTCTAGTGATGTTAAAGGGTTAGAGTATGATCCCGACAAGGCAGTTAAATTATTGGGTGAATCTAAATATGCAGATCCTGAAACTAGGCCATTAATAGTTGTTACTATACCTGGAACTGGTGGATCGCCAAGCCTAGATATGGAAGTTGTGGCAGATATGTGGGACAGAGTTTTAGGTGTTCAGATTGAAATTCAACAAGTAGAGTGGGCAACTTATTTGCAAGACCTTCATAGAGAGAGACTTCAAGTCTGGGGAGGATCTGGGTGGCAAGCAGATTACCCTGACCCTCAAGACTTTGTTGATATTCTTTTCCATTCTGAAAGCAAGGGTAATCATGGAAACTATAGTAATTCTCAGGTTGATGAAATACTGGAAGAAGCCAGAGTTGACCAAGATCCTTTAACTAGGATAAGTAAGTATAACAAGGCTGAACAAATGATAATTGATGATGCTCCTTGGCTTCCAATGTGGTTTGATCAGGAAGGATTGGCTTTAATTAAGCCTAAAGTAAGAGGCTTTGAGTTTACACCTTTAATTGTTCCTAAGTTAAAAAACGTTTATATTCAAAACTAAATAAACTAAAAATACGTTTTGCTTATATACGCAATTAAACGAATACTCTGGGTTCCGCTAGTAATGCTAGTAATAGCATTGATGGTTTTTGTTCTTGGGATATACGGCCCTGGGGATCCAGTAGAGGTCATTCTAGGTAATAATTATACTGAGGAACTTGCCGACTCTTTGAGAGAAAAGAAAGGCCTGAATGACCCTGTATATGTTCAATATTTTAGATATTTAAGTGATTCTATTAAGGGTGATTTCGGAGAGAGTTATAAATACCCTGGCAAAACTGTTTCAGAACTTCTTGCACCTAAACTGATAGTATCTGCAAAACTATTTATTGTATCTATATTAATATCCACTTTATTTGGAATTCCGTTAGGGTTTTATGCAGCGATAAAACAAGGCACACCAATTGATCCTTTGGTCGTGTCTCTAACTTTGATAATTTATGCTATGCCAGTTTTCCTTACGGCTCCATTTTTAATTATTGTTTTTGCTTTAGAGTTGGGTTGGGTTCCAGTTTCAGGATGGGGAGGAATTTTTGACTCAAGATCTATACTTCCTGCAATAACTGTAGGGTTACCTGGAATTGCTGTGATTGCTAGGTTAATGAGAGCAAGTACTTTGGATGTTTTAGGTCAGGAATTTATTACTTTTGCCAAAGCAAAAGGTGTGAGCAGAAGAGATGTGATTTATAAACACGTTGGAAAAAATGCCATATTACCTATTGTTACTGTATTAGGATTATCTTTTTCTGGAATGTTAGGAGGAGCCCTAATTGTGGAACTTATATTTGGAATACCAGGTGTTGCAAGATTTGCATTAGACGCAATTTTTTCTAGGGATTACCCAATAATTATGGCTTTAACTTTAATAGGTACTGCTACTTTAGTTATTGCAAATCTAATTGTAGATCTTTTATATGTGCTTCTTGACCCAAGGATTAGGTATAGCAATGACAATTAGTAATAATCAAAAAAGCACTTCAATTAGCCCCTTTAGACATGGCTTAAATAGTTTGCTTAGGAAGAGAGTAGCTATGTCAGTGATTATTGTATTGCTTATAGTTTATATTGTAGGACTTTTTGCTCCTTTGATCGCTCCTTATTCTTATTCAGAAACTGATCTAATGAATACTCAAAGCGGACCAACCTGGGATCATATATTTGGGACTGATAGATTAGGTAGAGATATATTTACTAGAATAATTTGGGGTATCCAGACTACCGTAATTATAACTATAGTCGGATTGATAACAGGGAGTTTAATACTAGGGGTAAGCTTAGGTTTAGTTGCAGGTTATTTTAGAGGGAAAACAGATGCAGTAATTACCAGGACAGGAGAGGTGCTAGCTGCATTTCCTGATATTTTATTAATTATTATTTTAGCCGCGACTCTTAGGCCTAGGATAGTAGATTTTGCAAGGAGAATAGAAGATTTATCTGGAATAAGTGGAATCGTATCTTCTGGTATAGTAGATTTTGCTGTAATAGGTATTGCTTTATTGCCTCTTAGTTGGTTTGGGATGATGAGGTTAGTAAGAGGACAAGTTTTATCAGTTGGGCAGAGAGAATATGTTCAGGCAGCAAGAATAGCTGGAGCATCAAATTTAAGAATTCTTTTTCGGCATATACTTCCCAATGTTATTGGCCCGATTATAGTATCAGCTAGCTTTGGATTAGGAGCAGTAGCAGGGACTGAAGTTTTTCTTAGTTTTTTAGGTCTAGGCGTTCAACCTCCCCATCCAAGTTTAGGGATAATGATTGCCGATGTTACAGGTCGAGGTTCATCTAGTGTTTCTGTATTAACGAACCATCCTGAACAAATTTTGGCTCCTATAGCGGTTGTTTGGGTTTTAATTTTTTGTTGGAATTTACTTGGAGATGCTTTAACTGATATATTCAATCCTAGATCAAAATAAGTTTAATTAACCTTTCTTATTATTTATAAGTTTTATGGAAAAATTTTCAAGAAATGAATTTACATCTCGTCGTTCTGATGTTTTGGGATTGAATGGGATCGTAGCTACTAGTAATCCGATTGCTGCTAATGCAGGACTTGATATCTTAAAAAAAGGAGGGAATTGTGTTGATGCAGCGGTATGTGCTGCATCTGTGTTAAATGTAGTAGAGCCAATGTCTACCGGAATAGGTGGTGATGTATTCGCGCTAATTTATGATAAAAATACATCTTCTGTAAAAGCCTTAAATGGAAGTGGAAGGTCGGGAAGAGATTCTATGATTGAAGATTTTTCTAGATTAGGATTTCAGGAAATCCCCACCGAAGGTCAATTTTCTGGCATGTCTGTTAGTGTCCCTGGCGCTGTAGATGCATGGCAAGAATTGCTAGATAAATTTGGAAATTTTTCTCTCGATTCAATTTTATTGCCTGCAATTGATATCGCTAATAGAGGCTTTGGAGTATCAGAAATTACAGCTAATCTATGGCTGTTAAGTGAGGGCAAGTTATCAATTAATAATAATTGTGATTTTTTAATCAATAACAAATCTCCAAAATTTGGAGATTTGTTCTCAAACCCTAACCTTGCTAATACATTAAAAGGTATTTCAGAAAATGGAAAATCTTATTTTTATCAAGGAGAGATTCCTAATAAAATTTCAGATTATGTAAAACGTTTCCATGGCTGGCTTTCTGAGGAAGACTTTACAGAACATGAAAGCGAGTGGGTAGAGCCTATAACTACTAATTATAGAGGCTATGACGTTTGGGAATGCCCTCCTAATGGCCAAGGAATTGCTGCATTAATTGCACTAAATATTTTTGAAAATTTTGATAAATTCGATTGTGAATCAGACAAACTCCATTATCAAATTGAATCTATGAAAATAGCATTTGAGGATGCACTTTGGTATATCGCAGATCCTTCTAAGGTTAAAGTTCCTGTAGAGCAATTACTTTCCAAAGAATATGCAAAAGAAAGATTCAAAGAAATTGACAACTCTAGGTCAAATTATGAATACAAAAGAGGAAATTTTAAACAACAGGGAGATACAGTTTATATTTCGGTAATTGACGGGGACGGAAATGCTTGTTCTTTGATTAATAGTCTGTATCAGGGTTTTGGTACAGGTTTAGTGGTCCCAGAAACAGGCATAGCATTACAAAATAGAGGGGCTTTATTTTCATTAAATTCAGACCATCCGAATATTTTCGAGCCTTTAAAAAGACCATTTAATACAATAATACCAGCTATGATAACTCAGCATGATCAGTTAGTTAGTTCTATGGGAGTTATGGGAGGATTTCAGCAGGCTCAAGGTCATCTTCAGGTAATTTCTAATATGGTTGATTATGGAATGAGTCCTCAATCTGCGCTAGATAGTAATAGGTTTAGTGTAAGCATAGAAGAAGACTTAGTTTATTTAGAAGATTCTTTCTCTGATCAAGTTATATCAGAGTTAAAAAATAAAGTTCATAATATAGATTTAAAGGATGGTTATGAAAGAGGATTATTTGGAGGAGGGCAAATTATAAATAAGTATAAAAATGGAATATTAATTGGGGGATCAGATCCTAGAAAAGATGGGCAGGCTGTAAGTTATTAAGATGAAAATCGGAATAGTTTCGCCATATGACATATCTAAAACTGGGGGAGTAACTAATCATGTCCTCAACCTAGCTAATGAACTATCATGTAAAGGAAATGAAGTTTCAATTATTGCACCTTCATCGGATGAATCATTTAAATTAAAACACATAAATTTTTTGAATGTTGGAAATCCAACTTTAGTTAAATTTGGATCAACAAAGGCATCAATTGCAGTTAAATTTACATCTATATTAAATACAAGAAAATTTCTGTTGCAAAACTCTTTTGATCTCATTCATATCCATGAGCCATTAGTCCCTTTTGTGTCTTTATGTTCTTTAATTTTTTCAAAGGCACCAGTTATATTAACTTTTCACGCTACCTTTAATTCAAATTGGAAATTTAGGTTTTGGGGATTTTTATTTAAAGATTGGATTTTAAAATCTGCATTAAAGATATGTGTCTCTAAAACAGCTGGGCATACCTTAAAAAATTATGGATATGATATTGATTATAAATTAATTCCAAACGGAGTAGATTTGCAAAGATTCAAGATCAAAAAAGGCAGTACAAACGAAGAGATAAGGATATTATTCGTTGGTAGAAATGAAGATAGAAAAGGAATAAAAATTCTATTAGATGCTTTTAAGATTGTAAGCAGAAGACACGGCCATGTTGTTTTGAATTTAGTAGGAGAAGGCGTCAGCAATCTGGCAGATAA
>CENY01026762.1_pt1 | contig 45065 bp, 45 predicted proteins | sample 356181 | NCBI WGS metagenome assembly CENY01 (sample SAMEA2619840, study PRJEB7988) | marine metagenome | isolation source: saline water (ENVO:00002010), including
AGGATTACGTCTTCAGAAATAAACGGGACGAGTTCTTTGACCTCAGCGGGGCTGAGAAGGCTAGACGGAATTCCCCAGCACTTTGCAGAGGTCATTCGACGTTGGAACTCTTCCATTCTCTCTTCAGATCGGGCTACCTCAATTCCTCCGCAGGTGTTTTGGAGACCGAGTTCTTCGTACTGGCGTTGGCTTTCCAGGGTGAGATCAACGATTTCTTTCGAGTGATCGCATGGAAAGATGAAGTTCGAGGCATGTCCGGTTGAACCCCCAGGATTTGGTAACGGGCCCTTATCGAGCAGAACGATGTCTTCCCACCCCATTTCGCTGAGATGGCCAACCAAGCAGTTGCCGACAATGCCGGCACCTATAACAACGCAACGAGCATGGGACGGGAATTCGCTCACTCTCAATCCTTTGATTACGCAAAGCAGTAGTGGAAGGCTAGCCCTTAACGGCGAACCTTAGGTAACACGAAGCGCTCCGTGAGGCCCTTTTAGGGCCCGAAGGCACCCTGACCCTATTCTGTATGCTGGAACTGTTCCGAAATGTGAAACACTATCCGATCTAGTGGCACACTGTCTAAGGACCGCTTCACTGCACGTCTGGAATCGTTTTGAGACGTTGGAAAGGTAACCCATGTCGATACCAAGCGATCTAGAAATCGCTAGCCAGGCTCAAATACGACCGTTGGACGAAATTGCATCCTCGATGGGCATCCCGCTCGAGAATTTAGAGCTGTATGGCAAAGGCTCAGCCAAGATTCAATTAGAAGCGATTGAAGGGCTTTCAGGGCGGCCAAATGCCAAGTACGTCATTGTTTCGGCCATTACTCCGACTCCCCTCGGAGAGGGTAAAACGACCACAACCGTCGGCTTAGGCCAAGCGTTTCGCCACATCGGAAAAGCGGCGACGATTGCCATTCGCCAGCCGTCGATGGGACCCACGTTCGGCATAAAAGGCGGGGCCGCTGGAGGCGGCTACAGCCAGGTCGTCCCAATGGAGCTCTTCAACCTCCACTTAACCGGCGACATGCACGCTGTAACGGCTGCGCACAACATGTGTGCCGCCGTGTTGGACGCTCATCTCTTTCACGGTAACGAACTTGGCCTCGACCTCCACAACATCACCTGGCGGCGAGTAGTGGATATCAATGACCGCGCCTTACGAAACGTGACGCTTGGACTCGGTGGTCGTCTGGACGGAATACCGCGCGAGAGTGGTTTCGATATAACCGCTGCCTCAGAGGTAATGGCTGCACTGGCACTAGCGAGCTCGCTACAAGACCTTCGCCAAAAGATGGGCAAGATCGTTGTTGGCTACACCAAGGACGACGCCCCTGTAACAGCAGAAGATCTCGGTGTCGCCGGTGCTATGACTGTCATCTTAAAAGAGGCCATTAAACCGAACCTCATGCAAACTCTTGAGGGCACTCCTGCGCTGGTGCACACAGGCCCATTCGGAAACATAGCGACCGGCAACTCGTCGATTGTCGCTGACCAGATCGGAATCAAGACGGGCGACTTTCTTCTAACCGAAGCAGGTTTCGGCGCAGATATGGGTGCTGAGCGCTTCTTCAACATCAAGTGCAGATATTCAGGATTAGCTCCCGACGCCGCTGTTCTTGTTGCCACAGTGCGGGGGCTTAAGGCTCATTCAGGAAATCATAAAATCGTGGCTGGCCGACCACTTCCCGCCGCCCTCCTAGAGGAAAACCCAGACGAGGTCCACGCCGGCGGTGCAAATTTGCGCAAGCAACTTGAGAATATGCAAATTCACGGAGTGACTCCAGTGGTAGCCATCAATGAGTTCCCCGACGATAAGGAAGGGGATCTTCAGGCAATAACCGAGATCGCCCAGGAATATGGGGCTCGGTCGGCAAGGTGCACACACTTCACGGACGGCGGACTCGGCGCAGCGACGCTCGCTGAAGCCGTTGAAGAGGCGGCCTCTGAACCTAGTTCGTTTTCGCCGCTCTACGAAGACGGACTCCCGCTTCGAGAAAAAATCACCATAGTCGCCCAGCGCGTCTACGGCGCACAGGACGTGACTTTCAGTGCTCAAGCCAATAAGCAACTGAATAGTTACGAAAACAACGGTTTCGGCAATCTCCCCGTGTGTATCGCAAAGACTCATCTTTCGATTTCCTCAGACTCCAAGCTCCCGGGCGCGCCCACAGGATGGACTCTGCCGGTTCGCGAAGTCCGGGCGTCAGTAGGCGCAGGATTCGTCTACCCGATTTGCGGAGACATGAGGACCATGCCCGGGTTAGGCAAGAACCCGGCTGCCCACAGCATTGATATTGACGCTGACGGAAATATCGTCGGCTTGAGCTAAGGAATTGCAGTGTCGATTTTTCGGACTAAAGAACTACCGGGCGACAAGGCCCACCGGGTCGCCCTCCTGAAACAGGCTCGCTTCGAGGTAATCCCATTAAAGAACCTTGCTGCCCAGCTACCGTTCCTGCCGGCTGCCTCAGAGGTGTCTGTAACAGCCTCGCCGGCAAAGAGTCTCGAAGATACGTGGTCCTTAAGTCGCGAGCTGTCCAAAATGGGAATGAAACCAATCCCCCACCTAGCAGCCCGAATGATCACGGGCCAAGACCAACTTCGCATGTTGATGGACCAGTTGCCCGACATCGGGGCTTCAGAATTATTTCTGGTTGGCGGTGACGCTCCGGAGCCATTCGGACCATTTAACGACTCGATACAGGTCCTTGAGGTGATTCTTGGAATGAAACATGAGCTCACCCACATCGGGGTCACTGCCTACCCTGACGGGCACTCATTCATTGACTCAGAGGTGCTTTCAGAAAGCCTGCACAAAAAAGAAGCACTCTTAAAAGGCAGCGGTGTCGAAGGCCACGCTGCCACGCAAATGTGTTTCGATCCTCGGACTATTCGTACTTGGCTGTCGGAAGAACGGAAACGCGGTTTGAGCCTGCCAATTCATCTTGGTGTTCCTGGTGCCGTTGAAAGGACCAAGTTGTTGTCGATCGGTGCAAGGCTTGGCGTCGGTGCGTCATTACGTTTCCTCAAGAAAAACCGAGCGACATTGGCTCGAATGTTCGCTCCGGGCGGGTATGACCCCGACAAGCTTCTTAGACCTTTGAACCCTGAACTCAAATCCCTCGGCGTGGAGGGTTTACACGTGTTTACTTTTAATCAAGTGCAGAGCACGGTTACCTGGCGAGATGAGGCGATCGCCGGTTCCTGACGTTGGAAATAACAGAACTAGCTACGCCCCGAGAACGTCTATGCGCAGGACATTTTCAAGCTGCTCTAGGGATTGAATAGTTGATACGGACGGTGTTTGAGACACTCGGATCGTTGCAATAGCGGCTGTCGAAGCATTGCCCTCAAATATTTCGTTTCTCATCTGCTGGACATTTATACCGGCGGTCCGCAAGCAAGAAAGCACCTCCGCAAGGACACCGATTTCATCCCGGTGGCGCACTGCAATAGCGCACTCCCCCAAAGGCCGACTAGCGATATTGACGCAATTTGGTGGAATGCCACGCTCATACTCTCGAATGGTTTCTAACGCCCCGTCTGCTATCGCGTCGCGAGCTTGGTGGGTGGATGCCCCTATGTGATGGGTCCCAACAAAATTCGGATGACCGCTGAGGGGTGACGTCCATTCTGAGAAACCTTCTGTGGGTTCCGATGAATACACATCCAGACCTACTCGAATATCGCGTTCGTTCATAGCTTGCAAAAGGCTTTCTTCGTTTACAAGACCCCCCCGGGAGGTGTTGATCAGCATCGCGCCGGGCCGCATTTGATTAAGAAATTGGCTGTTAACGATGTTTTGAGTATCGACGGTTAGGGGCAGGTGGAGAGTGACAATGTCGGCTACGCCGAGAAGGTCTGAATGAGTGTCGTGTAGCTGGATTTCTAACTCCTCGACCTTCTTTTGCCGTATCGGGCTGCGGTCTGCTCTCCCCAAAGCGTGCAGGGTAAGCCCGAAGCTTTTGGCGCGGGCGGCCACCTCGAAACCGATGTTTCCAAGACCAAGAATTGCAAGCGCTTGGCCCTTGAGTCCCTGCGCTTGTGAATAATGGGCTTTGTTCCATACGCCGTGAGCGAAATCGGCGTTAGCTGCGGGGATCTTGCGATCGATCGCAATCATTAGCCCCATTACCAACTCTGCGACGGCCACGGCATTTTGCCCCGGCACATTGCACACATAGATTCCGGCCTCACTTGCAGCCTCGACATCAATAGTGTCGGTGCCTGCTCCTGCTCGTACGATCAAACCAAGCCTCGGCGCCGCTGAGATCACATCTGCGGATACAACGGTACTGCGAACGATCATGACGTCAGCATGGGCGATATTGCCAACAAGATGGTCCCGCTCTGCTGAGGAGAGGGAACTGCAGGTATGACCCATCGACTCAATTTGCGCAACAAAGTGCGGTGCAACCGAGTCCACGAGCACTATGTGCATTCCAACACCATGTGATCCATTACCGGCTCTACCGATCGGTTTGGTGAGCCGTTATGCGTCATGTCACTAGCTCGCGGACGTCTCCTACGACTAGGAATAACAGGAGGGCAATGACAGAGACATTGATGACGGTCATTGGCCATTTCCATTTGCGATTGCCGCCCCAAAAGCGATTAATGCTTAAGAGATTGGCGCCAATTGCGACGCCACCGAGAAGCAACCCGAGCCATGGACCAACGCCAGAACCGATTCCTACAAGCGGTGCCAGAAAGGGCAGGATTACGTAGGTTAGGCCGCAGCGAACGCCGGAGATCACCATGGACACGCTGAAGGTTCGGGTTTCGTCCTCTGACATCGAGGCGACTGATGCTTTGCTCATTCGTTGGTATCTCTAGTTTTACTTGCGGGCGAATGGCCAAATGACGCGCCAGCCACCCGCAGTCCTCCAGGCACAACCGTAACCGTTTGTGGCAGAGATCCCACGTCTTCCCCATCGGCTCGAAGATGGCAGGGTTCCGAGGAGTCGGATTCAAACAGATTTACCTCAAATCGAGTCCCGCGGGTGACCTCAACTGCCGGATGTTTAATATGCGCGCCTTTGAATGTCTTAGGGAGCATTCGGAGTAGCGTTAGCGCGGAACTATCACGAATCACCACCAAATCGGCAGTTCCCGACGAAGGCTTCGCGTCTGGTGCTATCTGCATTCCTCCGCCAAATGCGCGAGTATTCGCAATTGCGACCATAAGGCACCTCCCCTCAATAGGGGCGTCGTCTACCGCGATTTGGAGCTCATACCTTTTCAGCCGCATGAGCTTCATCAGGGAAGCTGCGGTGTATTTGAGTGAACCCCGGGGCCACTTCATGGATTCGGCCTTGAGATTGACGTCGGCTGAAAAGCCTGCGGTAGCAATCGACGCGCCGTACCGGGTCTTTCCTGTTTGGGACTCGAATTTGAGGACGTCGCAAGTCACGGGCGCTGTTAGGGCTGCCTGTGTTGCTTGTTCGACACTCGTAGGAAGGTCCAACCCAAAGGCAAAGTCATTACCAGTTCCTGCTGGCACAATTCCAAGAATGGCTCCCGTTTCCGCGCAACCCTGAACGATGTGGTGAATGAAACCGTCTCCGCCAACCGCAATTATCCGCTTCTGGGTGGAGACAGCCTCGTCGACCATGTGGCGGGTAATCGATATATCTTCGGGGACCTGGTGCTGGACGCGATGTCCAGCTCGCGTCAAATAACTGTGAACCTCGTCTCCAGTCGCTTGAGCGCGCCCACGGTTCGCTGCTGGATTCGTCAAAAGAAGTACATCCAAGTTGCTTTGTGGGCTCAGTTGGCTCATCTGAGGACTTTCGGTTGCTACGGTAACTTAAGCGTTTTTTACTACGGTCACGTATCTTCTAGTTCATAAGGGGTTGAAATGTCGGGAGCCTTAGACGGCGTAAGGGTTTTGGATTTGTCGACTTTGGTGCAGGGGCCTCAAGCAGCCGCCATGCTGCATGATCTCGGCGCTGAGGTATTGAAGATAGAGCTCCCCGAGATCGGTGATATGGGTCGTCATGTGGGGGTAATTGAGGAGCTTGGCACCTCGGTGTTTTGGGAGGCTTGCAATAGAGGAAAGCGCTCGGTCACCTTAGATTTGCGCACCGATGCCGGACGTGAAGCGTTCCTCAAACTTGTGGAGTCATCCGACGTCGTGCTCTCAAACTTTCAACCGGGCACTCTTGACGGGTGGGGCCTTGGTTATGACGATCTCGCAGCCATAAACCCGCGCATAATTTGGGCTGCCGGCAGCTTTCTCGGACCGACTGGGCCGGACGCTCTGCGGGAAGGTGCTGACATAGTGGGTGAGGCTGCTGGTGGTGTGATCGCAGGCATCGGCAATGACGGTGAACCGGCTACGACAGTCGCCTCCTTGCTAGCCGATCATTGCGGATCACAAAACCTGCAGACTGGCATAATTGCCGCTCTTTACGCCAGAGAGCGAACAGGTCGCGGTCAACGCGTAGATGTCAGCCTTCTCGGTGGCCAGATTTGGATGCAGGCGCCGGAATACACGCACTATTTTCTCACGGGCGAGCTTGCGGGCCGTTCTAATGGTGGGCACCCGCTGGTCCACGCCCTCTATGGCGTATTCCCAACCGCTGATGGAGCTCTTGCGATGGCTGGCTGCCCCGAACACTTATGGGAAGGCATGTGCAGAGCTATCGAACGCCCAGACTGGGTTGACCATCCAACGTACAACTCCTATTTCGTCACTAAAGAGATCGCGAGGGAGATGCGTCAAGACTTCATCGGCATCTTCAGCCAAAGAACCACAGATGAGTGGGTGGAGCGGCTCACTGCCGAGGCGCAACGCTTCTCACCTGTTCGCTCACACGATCAGGTCACAGCTGACCCCCAATCCTTCGCCAACGGCTACATAGTTGAAACTGAGCATCCTCAGTTTGGAACCGTAAATTTGGTGGGTTGTCCAATACAAATGTCGGATACGCCTACTCGCTATGGCATTGAAGCTCCCCAACTGGGGCAGGACACCGAAATGGTTTTAGTCGAGGCCGGATACGACTGGGATGATCTTGAGTCCCTCAGAGAACGAGGTGCTTGGTAGACCTGTCGGGGGAATCAACCCAAGGGGCCGAAGGGCAGGTGAAGCGCACAAATAACTGCCGCCTGTTGTCCGGCCAGTTCGCCGTTTGCATCTATGCGCAGGTAACTCCAAACTCCGAGTAAAGCCATCACTCCAATCGTTGATGTAACTGCTCCGACAGCTTTGCGTCTGTTCCAGATTCTGGCCAATAAGCCAGTGTTGAGTTCAGGAGGCCTGGGCGGATCTTTTACGTTCTGGTAGGGCTCTTCATCTATAAAGAGATGCAGGATCGCTCCAGCGACACCGAGGAGAGCGGCTAGCCACCAATAACCGGAATAGGAGCCATAGGCGTCTCTGTATATGCCGGCACCGTAACTTCCGATAAAAGCTCCTATTTGGTGACTTAGAAACACAAACCCAAAAAGAATTCCTGCATGGTCGGGGCCAAATTGTTTAAGCACGATTGCCGAGGTCAAAGGAACCGTTGAGAGCCAGACAACCCCAATCACAGCGCTGCTGAGCAACGCGAATTCCGGTGACATTGGTATTACCACCATTCCCACAAAAGCGACGGCGCGGATGCCATAAAGAAGAGCTAATAGCCGAGTGTTTTTGAAACGACTACCGAGCCAGCCGATGGCCATCGTGCCACCTATGTTGAAAAGGCCGATTGTCGCAAGGGCTAACGCAGCTATTTTGCTTGTCTGACCTACATCCTCTAGGTATTTGGGAAGGTGTAACCCAATAAAGGTGACATGAAAACCGCACACAAAAAATCCGATTAAGAGAAGGACATAGCTGCGGTAGCCGAACGCTATTCGGAGAATGGCCCGGCCGCCGCCCTTGGCGGCGGATGGCGCGGACTGTTCGCTGCGTGAACGTAGCGGCCAGACGCTGCTCATTGCCAACGCTAGAAGGGTTATTCCGAGCACGAGACTTTGACGCCAACCGAACGCGTCGATGGCGCTTTGAGTCAGGGGAACAAGAACGAACTGCCCCAAAGAGCCGAAAGCTGTAGTAGTCGCTAAGGCAGTAGCCCGGCGCGATTCATCAACTAATCGGCCCACTGAAGCCAATATGACTGCGAAACTTAAACCGGCGAGACCTAGGCCTGTTACGACACCCAGACTGATGCTTATGCCTGCGGAAGTGTTTGCGGCGCCAGCTGCGGCAAGCCCAAATATGTAAAGGACACCACCCGCAACTAGCACTCGCGCAGAGCCGTATCGATCGGCGACGGCCCCAGCGATGGGTTGTCCGAGCCCCCAAACCAAATTTTGAATTGCGATCGCAAATCCGAATGCTCCGGTGGAGATTCCCAAGTCAACCGTTATCGGGTCGAGATACACACCCATTGTTGATCGAACGCCCATGGAAACAGCGGTCGCTAACCCGCCGGCCAAAAGAATGGCTGCAACGGGGGAAATCCGTTCGTTGGAAGTCACCGACAGATGTTCTCCATAACACCGATGCCTTCGATCTCGGTCGTTATCACGTCACCACGGTTTAAGAACCGCCTGTCTGGCATACCAACACCAGCTGGGGTACCCGTAAAGATGAGGTCACCAGCTTCCAATGTCATAATTTCGGACAGATAACTGACTAAAAAGGGCACGTCAAATATCAGGCTGCTTGTGCGTGCATTTTGGCGACGGTCGCCGTTGACATCGCAGGTAATAGATAGATCATTGGGGTCTGTGAAGCTGTCGGGCGAAACCAGTAGTGGACCAGTTGGTCCGTAGGTATCCCTCGATTTACCCAAGCCAAAGTGCGCGGGACGTGCTGCTAACTGTAGGTCGCGATCAGAGATGTCTTGCCCGATAGTCAAACCCGCAATGTGTGACCACGCTTGGTTGGAAGGAACATCGCGTGTCGTCCGGCCGATTACCACTACGAGCTCAGCTTCATAGTCGTTACTATCGCCACGCAGCTGGACAGCGTCAAATGGCCCAGTAATACAGGATGGGTATTTGGTGAAAACAACAGGGACCGTTGGAAGATCCATTTTTGACTCTTCGGCATGATCCTTGTAGTTAAGACCCACGCCAAAACTGTTCCTTGGCCTAGGTATCGGAGCGCACAGAGTTGCCTCGGAGATAATTCCGTCTTTTTCCTGAGAGCCCAGTGATGCGGCGATCTCGCGAAATTCGTCATTCTGAGCTATGGCACGCATCGGGTCAGGGCTAATGGCGCCTTGTGAAATTCGCTCTAGGTCGAAATACGACTCTTTTTCGACGAGACACGCTCGCCCGTCAACATTTGCGAAGCTAAAAGGCACGGCACAACTTTCTTTTCAAGTCCACCTACATAAGTTAGGCCGCTCAACTGAGAATTTGACGCCTTCGGCTCCTCATTACGTTATGTGAGCGTTCCATGGTGAACGACTAACGCGCCGTTGCAAATCGTGTGCCGAACGCGTCCCTGTACGTCTTTGTGCGGCCAAGGCGTATTGACGCTCTTACTTTGAAGTTCTTTGGGTTCAATTACCCAACGTTCGCTGGGGTCAAATATCGCGATATTTGCTGGTACGCCGATGGCGAACGGAGCGCCATGCCTCCCAATGCCCGCTATCGCTGCCGGAGAGACCGACAGGAGAGCTACGAAGCGCTGCGGAGTCATCAGCCCTCGTGCCACGAACTCATTCCAAATAACGGACGCCATTGTCTCAACGCCTAACATTCCCGGTGGTGCGTCTGGCAAATCTACGGCCTTGCTTGAGGGCGAATGTGGAGCATGATCTGTGGCGACTGCGTCGATAGTTCCGTCAAACAAGGCAGCCCTTAACCCCTCGACGTCAGCGGTGGTACGCAAGGGCGGATTCATTTTTCCGGATGTCCCCAAACGTTCAACATCCTCTTCTGTCAAGATCAAATGTTGTGGGGTTACCTCCGCAGATACACGGAGTCCAGCGACTTTGGCATCGCGAACGCGATCACTTGCGGCTGCCGTAGATATATGAAGTACGTGGTAGCGACCACCGGTTTGCTTAGCTAGTGCAATATCGCGTTCAACGATAATTACCTCAGCTTCGGAAGGTCTCCCTTTTAGCCCTAGGCGGTCTGATACGACACCTTGGTTGATGACGCCACCTTCGACCATCGCCGAGTGCTCTGCGTGTTGACTGATCACAACGTCCGGGAATTGCGAGCTGGCCTCTAAAGCCCCCCTCATCAGGTCTTCGCTATCAACAACGGTGCCATCATCTGTGAATACTCGAACGCCTGCTTCGTAGAGCGCAACGAAGTCGACCAAGCTTTCCCCTGCCCGGTCGACGGTGATAGCAGCCGATGTATATACATCGCAGGGCGTGTCACGCCCTAGTCGAAGGACTTCAGACACGAGGTCGGGATTATCAATTGTGGGAACGGTGTTGGGCATCATCAGACACGCGGTCACACCTCCCAAGGCGGCTCCCGCCGCCCCTGATGAAATGTCTTCGCTCTCTTCACCGCCCGGAGTTCTGAAGTGAACTTGGATGTCGACAAAACCTGGCATAACTAGGGCATCAGAGGCATCGACTTCTAGGCCCTTGCCGTTAAAAGCTCCAGGATCACCGATGTCGGCAATCTTGCCGTCCGCAATTAACAGGTCGGCCTGCTGTTCACTCTTGACGTCTAGCAGGGAACCACCGGTGACGACTAAAGGTTCGGCCATTCCTTAACCATAAACGGAGAAAGAAGGATTCGGACACCCTATTGCTGGCCGAGATAGCATTTGGCCGTGACGTTAACTTCCATGAACCCCAACTTGCTCTCCGATGAGGATCTCCGCAATTACCAGGAGCGCGGATACCTTCATCTCGAGAGTTTCGTGGAAGCCGCGACCCTTGCGGATCTCCAGCGAGCAGCTGCGGAGTTCGTGCAAGTTAGCCGTGGCCTTGAAACGTCCAACAAAATGCTCGATCTCGAACCATCGCACACGTCTGAGAACCCCAGAATACGGAGGCTTAATTCCCCCGTCGACAACCATGACACCTTTAGAACCTTCGCCCTTGAGGGCCCGGCGGCGGCTCTGGCTTGCAGTATTTTGGGTGGCCCAGTCCGCTATCACCATTCAAAACTCAACTTCAAATGGTCTGGCGGTGGCGAGGAAATCAAATGGCACCAAGACATACAGTTCTGGCCCCATACGGACTTTAGTCCCTTAACAATTGGCGTTTATTTAGCTGATGTGGACGATGTCATGGGGCCGATGGGGGTGTTCCCCAGTAGCCACCAGGGCCCGCTGTATGACCAGTACCTTGATTCTGGCGAGTGGGGTGGCGCGATGAACCCTAAAGACGTGGCCCAGCTTGATATGAACGAAATAGTTTGGTTGACCGGCCCTGCAGGCTCCGTAACCGTCCATAACTGCTGCATGATTCACGGCTCGGTTCCTAATAACTCGCCAAACCCGAGGCCCCTTCTCCTACAGACTTATTCGGCAGTCCAGTCCTACCCGATTGCACATATCGGCGCGAACGGCGTGACTGGGCCGCTAAGCGGCACCGTCATTGGTGGTACTTCCGATCAAAAGATAACCGTTGAGGGCCGGCAGATCGCCGGGGCCCCTGATTGGTCGCGAGCAGGTGCACCCACCATTTTTGGATCCCAACAAGAGGCAGATTAACCAGCCGATGCCCCAACCCGAGTTTTTCGAGGCTCTTGAACGAGTCGTAATCCGAGAGATACCAAGTTGTGAAGGTCTCCTTACCGTTGAGCGCTTGTCCGGGGGCGCAAGTATGGAGACATATCGCTTAGTCATCCGCACCGAGACCGGCGACCGAAAGCTTTGCATGCGGCGAGGAGCTGGCGGGATTGATCGGGACAACGTCAGCGCTATTGGGCTTGCCGCAGAATCTTTACTGATGCGCACAGCAAGAGCGCATGGTGTCGTGGAGCCGGAGGTCTATTACGACCTAAAAGACGAAGATGCCGTAGGCGTCGGCTTCATCATGGAATGGCTTGATGGCGAGACACTAGGTTCTCGGATAAATCGGGCTCCAGAGCTGCAACATATTCGACCTCTCTTGGCTGAGCAATGTGGGCGCGAGCTGGCAAAGATCCACTCCATCGATATTGATGAGACAGGCTTGCGGCATCACCTACCGACACTGTCCCCCAGTCAATATTTGGAACAAACGTGGGACCGTTACAGGGAGTGGGACACAGCACAACCGATGATTGATTTCACCGGTATGTGGCTTAGGAGGCACTTACCCGACCAGCACGATGTAGGTCTAGTACACAACGATTTTCGTAACGGAAACCTAATGATTAACGATGAGACGGGTCTGGTTGCAGTTCTCGATTGGGAGACCTCTCACATTGGCGACCCGATGCGCGATCTTGGGTGGATTTGCACCAACTCCTGGAGATTTGGTCAACGTGAATTAGAAGTAGGCGGCTTCGGCACTGTCGACGACCTGGTGTCCGGGTACGAAAACGAGGGTGGGAAGCCAATCGATAGAGCTGCCCTCAAATTTTGGGAGGTCTTTGGCAGTTTCTGGTGGGCTATCGGATGCTTAGGCATGACAGACCAGTATCGCAACGGACCCGATGCCACGGTTGAGCGTCCCGCAATAGGCAGACGGTCCTCCGAATGCCAAGTTGATTGCGTCAATTTGCTAATACCAGGCCCGGTGCGTCTCATCGAGCGCGCAAACTCTGGAACCTCATCAGACATGCCGCGTCTTGACGAGCTTCTATCCAGCGTTCGAGATTTCCTTCACGGAGAGGTGATGTCGGCTACAAGTGGCCGCACCAACTTCCTCGCACGGGTTGCAGGCAACAGTCTTGATATCGTCGATCGCGAACTCGCCATCGGTCCAGAGTTACGCCGCAGAGAGGAAGTTCAATTGAGCGCCCTACTGCAGCGATCGGGATCTGCCCATGATCTGCGTTGGTGGCTTGTCGAGGCCTTACGCGATGGTTCCATGTCATTGGACCGCGAAGATCTACATCAATATTTACGCGATTCAGTCGTCAACCAGGTCTCGATTGATCAACCCAAATACTCGGGCTTTCGTTTTGCGGTAATGAACGCTGAACAGCGCTAGCTTCCTTCCATGACTGTTCACGACATGCACTTAGAGATCACAACATCTATTAACGCGTCACCACAAGACGTGTACGCCCTGGTAAGCGACCTTGCGAGGATGGGTGAATGGAGCACCGAGAATATCGGTGGCGAGTGGATTAGCGGCGCCCCAGGTGAGCTCGGATCGCGCTTTTTGGGGACCAACAGAATTAAGAACTTTGAGTGGTCTGTTCCAGTTGAGGTAACAGTGGCTGACCCGGGCGAATGCTTTGAGTTCGTCGCAGCGCCCGATGACGGACCTTTCGTGCGCTGGACATTCCGGCTTTCTGAAGGGCCTTCGGGTACCGACTTAACAGAAATATGGGACGTAATGGAATTGCCCCCATCCCTGGCAAAGCTGGACAGCGACGGGCTCGCCGCTCGAAAGGCGGCAGTTCAGGGGACGATCGAAGCCACGTTAGAGGGTATAAAGGCGAGCGCTGAGCAATAAAAGAGACCAATACCAGTGCGCTTACAGGCGCATGCCACTGATGTCCCGTTTCACTTCATTGAATTCGGTCAGGAGGAAGCCGAAGGCGAAAATGACTCCGATTCGAGAACTTTCTGGATTCGACCCCCTTGCCTAAGTCGATTCCGATACGGTTCGATGCGTGCCCGACAAGTATTTCGAAATCGGTGATCTAGCGATCTTGGTTCATCACCGGGGAGACACCACTCTTCCCGGCTGCCCGCCGCCAATAACTGATGGGCAAACGATTCTGTTTCTTCACGACGCTGGCGGCAACGGCAACTGTTTCCGCAAGGTAATGGACCACCTAGATGGATCCCATTCTCCCGTCAGCTTGGACTTCCCTGGGCACGGCCGAAGTGGCTCGCTTGACAGCTTGTCCTCAATGGCGGCATTTGCAGAACATGCCGAAGAACTCATGCTCGACTGGCAGGTGCCATCGTTAATGATCGTTGGCGAAGGCCTTGGCGCCGCAGTCGGCCTCGAGATTGCTCTCCGAGGTCGGCTAGAGATTTCATCGCTCATATGCGTCGGAGCGGTCGGGCTTTCCGTAGACCTAAGCGCCGAAATAAGCGAACTGGAATCTATTACTGCCGGGAAAGCACGCCGAAATTTCAGTACCGACGGATACGCTCCAGAGCCCGAAGAATCGGTTCTTCGAGAAGCCTTCGCTCAGTGGGTTAAGACAGATCCGCGCGCGACGCTTGGAGCCCGCCGAGCGCAACTAGCTTGGAACCAATCGGTCGACCTCACCAACCTTTCTGTTGAAACGACCGTCGTAATCGGCGAGCACGCTGACCCCATATCGGCCGAGGAAAGCAAAGCACTTGCCCAGACCCTCATCAATTGCCAAATTGAAATCATTGCGGGCGCTGCGAATCACGCACCGATAGAGCAACCGGATGCATTTGCTTCCCTAATCAGTCGGTTAGCTGAAGAAACGAGGAGCTCCTCGTGAGCCAAGCCACCTTTCCTGCTAGCGCCGCTATTGCTGGTGTCTACGAACACCCGAGTCGGTTTTCGCCAAATAAAACAGAGTTTCAGATCATGGCAGAATGCGCAAAGGGTGCGCTCGACGACGCCGGCTTGAAACGCTCAGATGTAGATGGATTGTTTGGTGCCTCGATGTCCATGGGCTTAATGGGAATCGTGGATTTAGCGGAATACCTGGATCTTCGCCCGGATTACACGGATGGCACCAACATCGGCGGCTCCTCATTCGTCGCACACGTAACTCATGCTGCCGCGGCGATTCACGCCGGGCTCTGCAGCGTTGCCTTGGTTCTGTATGGCTCAACGGCTGCTTCAAATTCGATGGCAATCGGAACTGGGGGCTCTGGCGGATCACGTAACCCAGACTCCGCTTTCTCTAGCCCATATGGCATGACCACAGTCGGTAGCTATGCCATGTACGCGAATTTACATATGGACACCTATGGAACCTCCAGCGAACAACTCGCCGAGATAGCCGTAACGATGAGGAAACACGCTTCTCTTAACCCCCACGCAAAGATGCGCTCGCCCATTAGCACCGAAGACGTTTTAGGAAGTCGCATGATCTCCCGACCGTTGCACCTACTGGATTGCTGCATTATTAGTGACGGTGGAGGTGCGATAGTGCTTACGTCCACCGAAAGGGCCCGAGACCTTGCAAAGCCACCGATTCGCATTCTTGGGTGTGGAGAAGCCGTACAACATCAAGGTGTCGGTCGCAGCGACCTTCTTACGATCGCAGCGAAGCAGTCCGGTGAGAGTGCGTTCAATATGGCGAAGGTTGAGCGGTCGGACATCGACTTGGCGATGATCTACGACTCCTTCACTATTACCGTGCTGGCGACCCTCGAAAATCTTGGATTTTGCGAGCCAGGCGAAGGAGGCCATTTCGTTTCCGACGGAGGAATAAGCCTCGAAGGGGCGCTCCCGGTTAATCCAGATGGGGGCGGGCTTTCATCTAATCACCCGGGCATGCGCGGTATTTTCCTGGTGATAGAAGCAGTCAAGCAGCTGCGTCAAGAATGTGATGCACGTCAGGTAGGTGACCCCGAATTAGCCCTTGCTCACGGTACTGGCGGCACCATAGGCGACAAACACAGCGGAGCAACCTTGATCCTTGGAGTGGATAGATGAGCCAAATAAAGCACCCATTGCCCTATGCAAGCTGGGAATCTCGGGGCTTTTGGGAGGGCGCTGGGAGAGGTGAGCTTGTCCTCCAACGCTGCCGCAAATGCAGTCTTGTACAACACCGCCCGCGCGGTATCTGTGCTCACTGTTTGGAGAGTGACAACCTGGAGCACTTTGTCGCAAGTGGTAGGGGCGAGGTTTACACCTTCACCGTCACCGAGCAAAATCAAGCTAAGGGTTTCGCAGAAGCCTGCCCATATGTCATGGCGTACGTCACTCTTGAAGAAGGACCTCGCATTCTGACAGTAATCACTGATTGCTCCCCTGATGATGTGACCGTCGGAGCCCAGGTCAGAGCCGCGTTTGTTGACCAAGAGCGCGACGATGACGAACGTTTCGCTGTGCCGGTGTTTCTACTCGATTGACCTCAGCCAAATGCGCCTAGATCTCCACACACACTCAATCAAATCTGATGACGGACGAGCAAAGGTAGAGAATTATTGCAAGTGGATCCAGAAAAAGCAGCTACCCCTTGATGGGTTCGTCCTAACGGAGCACCGACAGTTCGACGCAGACTCTGACTATCGCGAATTAGAAGACGAGTATGGCCTAGCCATCATGAAGGCCAGCGAAGTTGAGACGGATTACGGCCATGTACTGGTCTTCGGCGTGAACGAAGACCTGTTAGCCGCCATAGATTTTACCGATGTCCGCCTACCTATAGAGGCCGTACTCGACGAAAGCCGCAAGACAGGTGCCTTCGCAGCACCTTGTCATCCAGGTCGAAAACGCGTCGGGTTATTTGCCCATTACGAGGATCGTGGTGTCGTGGACGGCATTGATACGGTTGAAGTACTCAACGGTGGATCAATTCCAGGAGAGGACGAATTGTCGCTCAATATGGCGGAACAACTTGGTTACCGCGGCTTTGGAGGCAGCGACAGCCATGTAGTAAGTCGAATCGGATTCTGCGCTACCGATTTCCCAAACCAGCAGATACTCGACATGGAAACTCTGGTCGACGCCCTATACGGAGGCAATTTCAGTCCGATATCGATGCGGCCAGACGCCGGCAATTAGGCGACTATCCCCGCTGTGCGGCTTACTAAGTCCGACAGCTGAACCTCAGCAAGACCGCTCAAACTTGTCTGAACTCGACCACCCCACGGCGCTGTCCATTCTTTGGGAACTTCTCCTCCCGCCAGGCCCCATAGCCCTCCCACGGTCGCGCCATTGCAATCGGTATCCCAACCAGCGGCGACTGTATCCCCCACCGCAATACCGAAATCCTCTGCCCCTCGAGCCAAGCCCCAGGCAACCAACGCCAAATTATTGACTGTGTGCACTGGGGACATTCCCTCGTACACGTCGTGGATCCGATTTGCGTTTGGACTCGAAACCTCCGACAGCCCAAGCATTAAGGCCTTCGCACATTCAGAGTCAGCGGGAAGGAAAGCAACTGCTGCCTCTAGTGCTTTATGGATCTCCATTCCACCGCCTATCAACGCCCCAATTACTGCGATAGCTATGGCGCCATAGACACCCTCACCACGGTGACTTAACGAGGCGTCGCGGGCTGCCATGCTCGCAGCCTGGTCTGGGTTACCGGGATTTACCCATCCATACAAGTCTGCGCGTATCTGGGCACCAATCCAATCGTTGTAGGGGTTATCGCTGCACTCCTCAAGGTCCATCGTTGGCTCAGCACCGGACGGAAAGCGCATACCCGCGGATGCTAAAAGCTTTGCGTAAGCCTCGCGTTCAGCGGTAAACACCATCGCTCCCGGCAGATATCGAAGCCAGGCCCGACCAACATCAGCAGTGGTGAAGTGAGGTCCGTATTCCTCCAACAGAAGAAGCGAAATTACCGTGTAGTTAATGTCATCGTCCGGTACCGCCGCACACATCATCTCTCTACAAGCCTCAGGATGCTCTACGTGGTCATCAACTTCAGGCGCGAATGGTATGTACTCCCGCAACGGCCAAGCCTTGACCCGGTCAAGGTAATCCGCAAGGTTCGCCGGCCCTTTGCGCATCGACATCATTTCGACCGGCTTTCCCAACATACAACCGCTAATTCGGCCGGCCCAGGCCTGAGCAATACGTTCTTGGTAACCGCCGTCAATTCCGTTACGCATAGAGGTAATCATTACCTGATCCAACGAAATTTGTCGTCGAGTGTTACCTTTCGATCTGACAGTCGGTAGCTAGAAAGTGAAAGCGGAGTGGCCCAACCAATGGATAATGAGAACACGAGACCCGAGCTATCAGCAGTGCGCGAACAATGGGTTGGTGTTGAATTTGACTGGACAACCTTTGAGATGTCAGCAGAGAGCATGGTTGCCTGGGCTAAAGCATGTGGTGAGACAGATCCGCGTTTCGTTGATCCAAGTCATAGTGACTTTCAAGCACACCCCGGGTTTACAACCCATTGCATGTCCGGAAGAGTGTTTCCAAAAGAGTTCCCTCAAATCGGAGGTGGATTCGGAATCGACGGCGGCAAACGCGTGGAGGTTCACGCCCCAATTCGCCCGGGAGAAACGTTAACGGCAACAACCACCATCGCTGATATTTTCGAAAAAACAGGCCGCAGCGGAACCATGATCTTCATAGTTCAGAGGATGGAGTTCCGCAATGACGCAGACCAACTGGTCTCCACAGTGGACTGGAAAATGATCAAAAAGGCTGAGTGAGCATAATGCAGATAACCAATTTCGAAGAGTTAGAAATTGGAGACGACCTACCTGAGGAATCACCAGATGTCTCCATGGCTACAGTGACTGCCTTTTGTCACGCGGCCAAACACGTCTTTGAGCGCTTCGTCGACCATGAAGCCGCAAAAAAAGAGGGATTTCCTGCAGCCATCGTTCCAGGAATAATGAGTCAGGGGCTGTTGGCGTCAATGATTCATCGTTGGGCTCCAGGGAGCACGATTTTGGAAATTGACACCGTGTTTCGAGGGTCGCTCCTCGTTGATTCCAAGATAACTATGACCGGAGCAGTTACCGATATAGATGAGGATGAGCGGATAGTCGAACTCGATCTCGCAATAGTCGCCGAAGACGGGCGAACTGGCGTGATTGGCACCGCCCAAGTACAAGTCGTCTCGTAAGACAGAAGGAAATAACACTATGACCCTTGAGCTCAGCGCTGATGAGGTTTTAACCACAACGCGGTCGGTGCGGCGTCGCCTCAATTTAGAGAAGGAAGTCAGCCCTGAGATTCTGAAGGAGTGCTTAAATATCGCCTTACAGGCTCCGACTGGGTCCCTCAGACAAGACTGGCACTTCGTGGTCTCGACTGACAGAGACCAGTGCCGTGAAGTTGGAACTATCTACCAAGAGGTCTGGACAAAGATGGTTACAGACGATTACCTCAACGCCTCTGCATCGAGGCAAGGAGACAAGGGTGACCAAGCGTCTTGGCTCAACATGATGGGCTCAGCTCGCCACCTCGCTGAAACTTTTCCCGAGGTACCCGCGATTTTCGTCCCGTGTATCTCGGGACGACTCGAGGGCGCCGACGCCATGACGCAGGCGGTCAAATGGGGTTCGGTCATCCAGGCAGCATGGAGTTTTATGCTTGCGGCTCGGAATCGTGGGCTTGGCACCTGTTGGACGACGGTTCATCTTCAACGTGAAGAAGAAGTCGCGGACATTCTCGGAATACCATTCGCGAGCATCCAACAGGTTGCATTAAGTCCAGTCGCTCACACGGTGGGTACAAGCTTTAAATCCGGCAGGAGAAAGCCAACCGCCGAATTCGTCCATTTTAACGGTTGGTAAAATGGAAGGTTCCAACACCGTCGCAGGTGAAATGCGTCAATGGGTTGAGGACCACTGGGACCCATCCGGCGATCTTGTATCTTGGCGAACACAGTTGGCTCAAAGTGGCTGGGGTACGCCGTCTTGGCCCAAACAATGGTTTGGGCGAGAGCTTCCTGCATCCACCGAAAGGATAAGCAGAGAAGTTCTCTACGAAGCACAGGCAGTCGGCATGGCCTCCGGTGTGAGCATGTATCTTGTAGCGCCCACTTTGTTGGAGTGGGGAACAGATACTCAGTTGCAGCAGTTTCTGCTTCCGATCTTGACCGGTCAACACAAGTGGTGCCAACTATTTAGCGAGCCCGGAGCTGGGTCTGATTTAGCGAGCCTTTCGACGCGCGCCGAGCGGGACGGCGACGAATGGGTGATCTCCGGCCAAAAGGTTTGGAACTCCGGCGCTCAAAAGGCCGACTACGGCATCTTGCTCGCCCGCACGGATTTCAGCGGCTCGAAACATCAGGGAATCTCGTGTTTCTTAATCCCAATGAAACAGGCCTCAATTGAAGTTCGACCATTGCACCAAATGAATGGACACTCGTCCTTCAACGAAGTCTTCTTCAACGAAGCGCGTCTCCCGCATGACAATCTAATTGCCTCGCAGGGTGAGGGGTGGCGTGTCGCACTGACCACTCTGGCTCACGAACGCAGTGCCGTGGCCACTCCGCGACCGAAATTCCCATCAAGCACCACCCCATTGGTGCTTGCAGCGAAGTCTGAGGCAGACGAATATTTCGCTACCTACAGCTGGTATCCGCAACGTGCTGGCCGGCCGCGTCTTGTGGAGCCACAGGCTCGGCTTTTTGGCAAGAGTCAAATCCCTCGAGTGCGCCAAATGGTCGCTGAAATTGAGTCACTACAGCGAACTTCGTCGTGGACTACCCAACGAGCAAGCGCTGCACGTTCAGCGGGTCGCGCACCAGGTCCTGAGGGTTCTGTAGCAAAACTTAATATGAGTGTCACCGCCCAAAGGAGCTCTGCCGCCCACTCCACGATCCTAGGGGCGACCGGAATGCTAAGTGGTAATAGCATTTCACCCCACCAGCTGCTTGCGGAGGTTTTGATCTCAACGCCCGCTCAATCCATTGCCGGCGGGACCGATGAGATTCAAAAGAACATCCTTGCTGAACGGGTTTTGGGTTTGCCGAAAGAACCCAGCCCGCCCAACAAAGAATAAGGTAGGGAATAGCCCCTTAGGTTAAAAGGTTGGATCGCTATGGAATCACAAACGCTCTCTTCAAACGTCAACTGGATTCAGTTTCCAGGTTTTCCTGGTCTCTACTACAACGTCTTAGATGTTGACCCCGATGATCGCTTCGTCCAATTACTAATGAAGTTTGAGGCCGGTGTGAAATGCATTCCACACCGCCATATAGGGCCCGTCCAGACATTAGTTTTAGAAGGCGAACACCAGATTTTTGCGATTGACGACCCTTCAGAACCCACTGACCGGCGCGTTGCAGGCACTTATTCGACTCACACTGGTGACGAGTCCCACATCGAGGGTGGCGGGGCCGAGGGCGCGGTCATTCTGCTGTCAATGGAAGCAAAGAATGGTCAAATCTGGGAGACGTATAATGAACAGCTGCAAGTAGACCGGGTATCAATGCCAGCTGACTTTAGGCGTGGCCTCCGCAAGCAAGCCACTCAAGATTAAACCGCTGTGTCAATTGATGATGAAGCCTTAGTACGACGCTTCGCTCGAGCAGCTGAGCCACTCCATTCCTGTGGCTATTACGCTCAAGAAATTACTCAGTTCACCAACTTGGGCTACAGGGGATGGTGGCACGCTTACTTCGCATATCGGTCCGCACCGTTAGGCGCGGCCTCAGCCGCAGAAGTCACTGACACTTTCTATAATTTCGCTCCACGAATGGTGGAACGAGCGGTACCTAACTGCTGGAGTATTCTCGATCCCCAGGAGACGCGAGGCAAGCACCTTGAGTTCCTCGAAGCCGCACTTACTCGCATATTCGACAGCTTCAGCTTTCCAACCTCGCTGGACCCTTTAGTAGACGCCCTGGCAGGCACTCTTCCGAGGTTAAACACCGAGGGAAGGCCGCTGTTTTGCGCATGGGCGAACGAGCCGTGGCCCGACAGCCCACTACTGGGATTGTGGCACGCAAGCACGTTGTTGAGAGAGTACCGATTCGATGCACACAATCAGGCGCTCCGCACTGCAGATATCTCTGGGTTGGGCTGCCATTTGCTCATGGTTGCCGATGGAAGAGGAAGCCCTGAAGTGATCCAAAAAATTAGAGGATGGACCCAAGAGGAATGGGAAGACGAGGCTATTTACTTGAACAAACGTGGTTGGCTGGACTCTTCGATGCGTTACACCGACGTCGGGCGCTCCCAGAGGAAGCTAATCGAAGCAGACACCGACAAAGGGTGCCTCGAACTTTGCTCGGCCTTGGATAAAACGACGGTAACGAATTCGCTTCTCGCTCTTGAAGCTGTCGCTCAATACCTGATTGAGTCTGGCGTGGTGCCTGGGCGTTGGCCACCGGCTCATTTAGGCAATTTAGATCCCTCCACGGAGCAAGATTACCGATAACTTGGGTTCAGTTTTCGAGACGAGTGGTGACCGAGTTGACCCAAAATTCGCTTAACCCAAGTGAGGCTCACGACCCTAAGCGGTCTGATTTCGTACGAGAACAAGTTGCCGAGGACCTCACCGCTGGCCGATTTACCCGCGGCATCCAAACACGCTTCCCGCCCGAACCTAACGGTTATCTGCACATCGGCCACGCAAAGGCGATTGTGCTTGACTTTTCAATTGCACAAGAAAACGGCGGCGTGTGCATGCTGCGATTCGACGACACAAACCCCACCACTGAAGACCAACGGTACGTCGACGCAATTGTTGAGGACGTCCGGTGGCTGGGATATCACCCGGACTCCATTAATTACGCTTCGGATTACTTTCAGCAGCTGTATGAGTGGGCCGAGCTCCTAATCTCAAAGGGCCTTGCGTATGTTGATGATCAGTCCGCTGAGCAAATAGCTGACCAACGCGGCGGGTTTGGACGCCCGGGTGTCGAAAGTCCCTACAGAAGCAGGGGCCCCAATGAAAATCTTGAGCTGTTTCGAGAAATGAGGGACGGCATGCATTCGGAAGGATCACGCGTCCTTCGGGCAAAAATCGACATGCAGAACGAGAACATGCAACTCAGGGATCCCGTGATGTACAGGATCCGGGACGTACATCACTATCGAACCGAAGATACGTGGAAGATATACCCAAGCTACGACTGGGCACATGGCCAAGGTGACGCAATTGAAGGGGTGACACACTCGCTGTGCAGTCTTGAGTTTTCTGACAACCGTGCTTTGTACGAATGGTATTTGCAGCAACTGCCTCTGGAGGGCGAGGCCCCATATCAAACAGAATTTGCAAGATTGGAACTTACGTACACAGTTACGTCTAAACGACGCCTTAAGCAGCTCGTCGAAGATGGGCATGTCACTGGGTGGGACGACCCTCGCCTCCCAACATTACGCGCTCTTCGGCGCCGCGGATATCCAGCGAGTGCAATACGCGAATTTTGTATGTTTATCGGCGTGTCTCGGACCAATTCGCGGCATGACATCGAACTCCTAGAGTCTTTTGTGCGCACCGAACTCAACCAGACGGCTCAGCGTCGAATGGCGGTTTTGCGTCCCCTCAAACTTGTAATTACGAACTGGCCTGAGGACGAGAATGGGCAGCCTGTCGTCGAATTGCGAACTTTGGTAAACAATCCGGAGAATGACGCCGACGGAACACGAGAGGTGCCCTTCAGTCGCGAACTGTGGATTGAACAAGACGACTTTCGGATGGAACCACCTCCAAAATATTTCAGACTTTCGCCGGGCACCGAAGTTCGATTACGCGGCGGCTACCTAGTCACCTGCACTGGAGCCATTTGCGACGAGGAGGGCAACCCAGTCGAGGTTCACTGCACATACGACCCGCAGACTGCGGGTGGCTCAGCACCAGACGGCCGTAAGGTCAAATCAACTATCCATTGGGTAGACGCCGGACACGCAATAGACGGCTCAGTTGCCCTGTATGACCGGTTGTTCAAGGAAAAGGTTCCAGGCGAAACCACAGGTAATCCACTTGATGACTTACACCAAGACTCTGTTGAGGTACTCCGTGATTGCAAGCTGGAACAATCGCTTTGCGATGCCACACCTAATGAGGTTGTTCAGTTCGAGCGACTCGGTTATTTCGCTGCAGACTCCGAATTAGAGGGCCATTTTCATCGCACCGTGGGACTGCGTGATGAATGGGCTCGACTACAGAAACAAAAGTAAGGCGATATCTTGACCTCCACCTTCAACGAAAAAGTCGCGATTATTACCGGTGGCGGCACAGGCGTGGGATCTGCTGCTGCGCTCGCTCTAAGGGAACGCGGTTGGGAAATTGCTATTTGTGGCAGACGACCAGGGCCTCTCGCAGAAGTCGCCGAGCGTATTGATGGTGGGGTTGAAGCCATCATCGCTGATGTCTCGGACCCTCATGACGTCGATCGCCTATTTCAATCCGCCGTTGACACCTTCGGGCGCGTAGACCTTCTCTTCAATAACGCTGGAATTGGTGCCCCACCGATTCCCATAGAGGAGCTATCCGTAGAGCAGTGGCAATCGGTGGTCGATATCAACCTCACGGGTTCTTGGCTCTGTGCGAGGGCGGCATTTCGACAGATGAAAAGTCAGACGCCAGCAGGCGGTCGCATAATCAATAACGGGTCAGTCTCGGCTCAAACTCCACGCCCATTTTCTGCCCCCTACACGGCCACTAAACATGCGATCACTGGTCTTACTAAAGCCCTTTCGCTCGAAGGCCGCGATTTCGGGATAACTGTTGGACAGATCGATATAGGTAACGCGGCAACGCCGCTTACAGCGCAAATGAGTGTCGGAGTAATGCAAGCCAATGGAGAAACGGCCGCTGAAGCGACTATGAATGTTGAAGATGTCGGAGAGGCTGTTGCCGTAATGGCGGAGTTGCCGGCAGACACCAACATTCTGCAAATGACCATAATGGCGAACGGTATGCCCCTGGTAGGCCGAGGCTGAAGCTGTGACCGGTCATGCCTCGATGATGTAAAGCGAACCCTCACTGGCTTGTTGCCGGAGAGGGCGCGCTGCCGCGTATTCGGCGCTGCTGTACCAAGCTTTCGCAACTTCCATCGACGGGAATCGAATGATGACGTTTCTCGCCGGTGGAGCCTCCCCTTCCATAGCCAGCCAGCTTCCACCTCTCACTAGATATGAGCCTCCGTACTTCTGGACGGAGTCCGCCGCCAGGGGTTTGTACTTTTCGTATAGTTCTGCGTCTGTGACTTCGCCTTGGAATACCACATATGCAGTCATCCGCACCTCCCCGGGCCTGGCTCAGCGGTCGAGAGGACCGGTAATCGACGATATTGCAAAAGACTGACTTGCCACAGCCAATAAAGTCCCAGCTTGGGAATAAATCGCGGCGCTACCGTGACCGATGCTGTTCGCAATACCTGCAGACCGAATACAGATCAGCACCCAAGCACTTTTCTCCTGGGTTAAGAGCCGCACAGAATGATCCAGACTTGATCCACGAAAGCCTGCATTGAGGCTCACCCGCATACCGCTAGGCAACAGATCCGCCAACGCAATTAGTCCCTGAGTGGACGAAGCTAGGGCGCCATTAAGTCGAGCCCAGTAGTAAACATCTCTTTCTCCTGGTTTCTGTCCAGCTATGCGGATATCGGCAAAGTCATTAAACGATCTCCCACTCTCCGACGTGGCGCCGCGACTATCGCACTGATCTGGGGAAGGCACCTCGGGCGCAGCCGGCCACTGCCGATCAACGTTGAGATCGTGACCCCCTAAGGCCGCTGCGGCACGAAACACAATGATCTCCCCATCGCGGCAGGTAACTGCTGCTTGCGTAACCCTGTTCCCTACCGCTAGCTCGGTTACTTCGATATCGACTTCGCTTCCCACCGGAGCTCTAGCCAAGAACTGTCCAGACAAAAAGGACAACCGTCGGCCTGTGGTCTTTTCGAGTGCATCGGCAGCCGCCGCAAGGCCGCAACCGCCATGGAGGGTGCCGGTAGCACCAGCCACTTGATCGGTGATCTCTAGCTTCCAAGCATTCGCTTCGCTACCGGGCTTCAAGTCGATTATTTGGCTTGCCGCTGAACCCTCTTGCCTACTTGGGCCCATTAGAAACCGGAGTGGGTTTGAGGTCTCACAGTCAATACAACCATCACGTCTTGATTTTTATTCGTCCCACGGACCGCTTTGGCCATCTTCGTAGTGATCAGGTCGTATGCCGAAGGCTTCAATCATTCGTTGCCAACCGCTACCGACCGCCAGAAGGGCTCCAAGGCGAAGAATCTGAACTTCCGAAAAGTTCTCCCGCAAACGCGTGTGAAGCTCATCGGGAATGGGGCCTTTCGGCGACCCGGAAAGATGCTCGCTGAACGCAAGTGCGGCCTTCCAGGCTTCAGACAGATCGGAACTCTCATAATCGGAGAGCTGCGAGATTATTTCATTAGTGAGGCCAGAGCGCACCAACGATGCGCTTTTAACCATGCTTCAATGAAAGCACTCGTTGACATTTGCCATTCGAATTCGACAAAGTTCAATCATCTGACGGTCGAGGCCGGACTCGCCGCCGTACATGAGGCCGACCCAACCGAGAAACATCTCTAATGTCAGGTCATCATTCGCCAACGTGCGGAAAAGGTTGTCGTCTTTGTACGCCTTCGCATACCAGGTATCAAGCCTGGCCCGCTGATCAGCACTTAAATCGTCAAGTTTTGGCAGGTGCCCAAGTTGATTAACCAAATCTGTCTCCAAACATGAAGCAACTATTCATTCGACGGGGGAATTACGCACACACCCCATCGCACGCATATCTGCATCTTAGGACGCCATGAACAGGCAAGCGCTGCGGGAGCGATCTAATCTTTCGAGAACGTCTCCTTAAGGAATGCATATGAAAGCCGCAGTTTTATGTGAACAACCTGGTGAATTAGTCATTGAGGAACTGAATATCGACTCGCCCGGGCCCCAAGAAGTTCTGATTCAGACCATCGGTGCGGGCTTATGCCACTCTGACTTGCATTTCATGGAAGGTTTGTTCCGAACCAAACTCCCTGCCGTCATGGGACACGAATCCGCTGGAATCGTTCAAGCAGTGGGCAGAGATGTCACCTACGTACAACCGGGCGACCACGTCGTTGCTTGCTTGTCCATATTCTGCGGCCAATGCCGGCAATGCCTTTCAGGTAATCCGCATCGCTGCAGCAACGGCAGAGCCACCTCGCGGGGCCGAGAGGAATCTCCGCGACTATCTCGCACCGATGGTACGCCCGTTGATCAGATGGCACGTTTAGGCGGTTTTGCCGAAGAGATGCTGGTCCACCAAAACGGTGTGGTCAAAGTGACCCCCGACATTCCCTTAGAGAAAGCTTGCCTTATTGGGTGCGGGGTCACCACTGGGTTTGGGGCGGCGGTGAGAACCGCTGCTGTTCCGGTCGGGGCGACGGTCTGTGTTATCGGTTGCGGCGGCATCGGCCTGTCTGCGATTCAAGGAGCGCGCGTAGCAGGCGCCGGTCGCATCATCGCTGTCGACACAAGCACAGAAAAACTTGAAACCGCTCGTTTGATGGGAGCAACGGACACTATTAACGCCTCCGAAGTTGAGGATGTCGTGGCCGAAGTGCGCGAACTCACCAAGGGCGGCGTCGAATTCAGCTTCGAAGCGATCGGCTTAAAAACAACTGCAGAGCAAGCCTTCGAGATGCTCGAAGTCGGAGGTACTGCAACTGTGATTGGCATGGTTCCGTCAAGCACAAAGTTGGAAATCAGAGGAATTGAACTGTTAAGCGAAAAGAAGCTGCAGGGCTCGATGATGGGCTCAAATCAGTTTCGAACAGATATTCCGCAAATGATCGACCTCTATTTGAGTGGCCGTTTACTCCTCGACGAAATGGTGTCGGCCACCATTGACCTCGACGAAGTTAACGAGGGTTATTCCTGGATGAAGGAAGGCACAGTTGCTCGAACAGTGATCACTTTCTAGGCGGGGAGTGCTTTAAGCGTTGCCGATCAGGGCACCAATTGCCTCATCTGTTATGCCAGCCCGTCGTGCACTTGTTCGCAATTGATCCACTGTCACCGGGTCCACATCGAAACCGTTGGCTCGCTCGGCTCGCGCAATTTCTTCTGGTTGACCTGGAACCAGGATCTCGTCGCAATCACTACGTAATCGTGACTCCAGAACGAAGTCCCGGAAAAGTTCGATCTCGTCAAAGAAGGTTTCGGTGTCGCCGGTTGCGGCGGGGTCGATAATGACGGAAAGCATATTGTTGATTATTCGGCCGTCGCGAGCGTTTTTAGGGTGCGCAGTTTCGCCTCCAATAAGAGCAGCGCTAAGAAGCTCACACATGACCGCTAACCCCGAACCTTTGTGATCACCAAACGCAACTAGAGCACCGCCACGCTTTCCGGTGGGATCGGTATACCAAAACGCATTCGGGTCGTCAGTTAGATTTCCATCAACGTCAATAATGGTGTTTGGTGGCACCTTGACGCCCTTATTCGCTGCAACTCGAGCTTTTCCGCCGGCAATAATGCTCGTAGCCATATCCAAAAGAAAGCCGGGGCGGCCATCCCTGCTTGGTACTGCTGCGCAGAAGGGGTTGGTACCAAATCTCGCTTCGGCGCCCCCATAAGCAGCTACAAGAGGCGGGTGCCCAATGACGTTAACCAAATGGAGCGAAGCGAATCCACCAGCGGCGCATTGTTCAGCCCAATGGCCGATTCGGCCAATGTGATAGCTATTGCGAAGACCTACTACTGCTACGCCATTATCGGCAGCCCGCTCCATTCCCATTGACATAGCCTCGTAACCATTCACCTGCCCATAGCCTGCATTGCCATCCAAGGTCAAAAGGGAGCCTCCATCGACCACCACGGTCGGATGACTATTGACTGCAAGTCGGCCATTCACAACACCGTCGACGTACGAGGGCAACATGCCGACGCCATGTGAGTCGTGACCGGCGAGATTGGCGGCGACGAGTTGATCAGCTACCAATTCCGCTTCTCGGGGCTCACTTTCAAGCGCTTGACACGTCTGGACTATGAATTCATGAATTTGCTCTGGTTGAAACATCGGCACGTCAAGACATTAGTAGCTGGGATCAAGGCAGGATTTTCGTTGCAGCTAAGTACCCGGGTTCAAGAATTTCGACGTTTCGGTTTACTTTCCGAATTTCTTCGATAATGGGGTCGGTATTAACTGGGACCGAGAAACCCGGTAACCAGTCATCGTGATGCCCAAACAAAACCTTTTGAGGATCAAGCAGTTCCACCTGCTGTGCGACGAACTGAGCCAGAGACCCTTGTATCGGCTCGCCATCGATATTGCCGCGCCCAGCCGCAGCCAAAATGGCGACATCCGGACTAATCCGACCCAAAATGCCGTCGTACCGTCCCGAGGTATCTTGAAAGAGCACCGAGCCGTCAGGGCCATCAATCAAATAAAGTAATGCTCCACCATCACCCCGATCACTATGTCCTGGCGCAGATTCAGAGAGATGAGATTGCACTGCAGAAGTGGTCTCAGTCGTGAGGTATGACATCAAATTAGCCATCCGAGTCTGCTGCTCTTGCCAGGTGACTCCCAAATCACCAATACACACAACATCCGGTTCTTCCATCTGAGCGTGAGACCAGACACAGGAATGCTGACTCGGATATACCGAGACCCGCACTTCAGGAGACAACTCGAGCGTTTCGCCCCCGGCCACGCAAATCATACGGTCCAGTGAGACACCAGCTTGCTCCATTACGCGAACCGACTCATACGACGCTATAAGGGTCGCATCAGTGTTAGCGAGGATTCTCTCAGCTCCCCATAAATGGTCAAAATGGCTGTGCCCGACCAATATGTAATCGGCTTCGGTGATGTCTGATGCAGACAGCCCTGTCCCCTGCGCTCCTGCAGGACGGTCGATATAGGCATCCAAAAAAATTGTTAATCCTGCCGTACGAAGTGAGAATGTTGCGCAACCGTACCAATCCAAAGTTGTAGCCATATATGCAACCTAGACCAAGTGCTCCTCGAAAATGAACGAGACAATGTCCCCAATACGCAAGACCCGGGAACCTACCGTGCATCGCGCGTACGCAATTTTTTTGCTCTGTGCCTGCGTATTGCTTGGCAGCTGTCGAACTTCTGAAGACGTCTTCACAGTATTCGTAGCGTCCTCAATGACCGAGTTCATCAACATAATGCTCCCGGAATTGGCTGCTGAGTTTCCAGACGTTCAAGTACAGGTCAATATCGCCGGAAGTGGCACCTTGGTCAACCAGATCGCTGAAGGCGCAATTGCGGATGCTGTATTGCTGGCCGGCGCTAGTCAAATGGATCGCCTCCAATCGGACACCGCATTTCAGCCCCCAGTCTCTATAGCTCGTAACACCCTCACAGTTGTTGTGAGTTCTGAGACGCACCGGGAGGTGAACACTATTTCAGATCTTCAAAATTCCGGATTGCAGGGCGCTATATGTGTGCGCGGCGCTCCTTGCGGAGCGTTAGCCCTTGAATTTTCCGAAACAGCTAACCTCGATTTGACGGGCACTACTAGAGAGCCCAACGTTAAGGCTGTCCTAGCCAAAGTATTGAGAGGTGAGGTCGACTATGGCTTCGTTTATCGTTCCGATGCGCAACTAGCTGCTAGCGAGGTAAGGGCAGTTGATCTCGAAGGCTTAGATTTGTTGACCACCTCATATTCTGTTGCTTTGGCAAATTCCGACGAGATTTCACTCTCGTTTCTAGAAATTCTTACGGGGCGAAAGGCGGCAATGACCCTTGAAGACCTCGGGTTTCTAAAACCATGAGAACTCGTCTACCTCGGCGTGTACGCATAATCGCACTTTTGGTAATTGCACTAGTCGCGACTCCCCTTATTTCGCTTTTATTCCGAGTCCCCTGGGCGCGTCTACCCTCGATTCTGAGGCAAGAAATTGTCACCGATGCCCTTGTTCTATCTCTTACCTCAAGTGTCCTGGCAGCCTTCATTGCCCTGTTCCTAGGCATACCTGTGGCCATTCTCCTTTCTCGACTCGATGGGCTCTTCGCATCAGTCACGAGAGCGATGATGATGCTTCCGATGGTGCTGCCTCCAGTCGTAGGCGGAGCCGCTCTCCTGTTCGCGTTTGGGCGTAGAGGGACCCTTGGGTCAGCTCTCGAAGAAGCAAGCGGTCTCGTCCTGCCCTACTCGCTCGGTGGTGTTGTCCTTGCTAACGCGTTTGTCGCCATGCCATTCGTAGTTCTGACTATTGAAGGTTCCCTTCGCGGCTTAGATTCTCGATTCGAGCTAGCCGCAGCATCTTTGGGCGCGAATGAATTCCGGACGATGATCAAAGTTGTGCTCCCAATGGTACGGAGTTCACTTATCGCAGCCGGAGTGCTCGCTTGGGCTCGCGCTCTTGGCGAATTTGGTGCGACGATCACATTTGCGGGCAACATCCCAGGCAAGACCCAAACGTTGCCGTTAGCTGTTTTCGTAGCGATGGAAACCGACCAGGAGGCCGCATTGGCGATGAGCCTCGTCTTAATCCTTGTGTCTTTGGGAGTCTTACTTACGATGCGCGACAGGTGGTGGCCGGCGCGATGAATGGAATTGATCGACCTCTCTTAGATGCCCATATCGTGGCCGAACGAGGTGACTTATTACTGCAAGTGGCAATCCAGGTAGAGCAAGGTGAGATGGTGGCGATAATGGGCCCCAACGGTGCCGGAAAGACGAGCCTCCTGTACGCGCTGTTCGGCTGGTTGCCTATTCGATCAGGGTGGATATTACTTGACGGTCAAACGCTTGACGCTCCGGGCGAAGAACGCCCGGTCCCGCCTCATCGCAGGAACCTCGGAATGGTGTTCGACGACGGGCTTTTGTTCCCCCACATGTCCGTAGAGCAAAACCTCAGATTTGGCAGCACCACGAAGAGCCTCGACTCCGACTTAGCTGACCTTCTAGAGTTAACACCCCTACTTTCACGACCGATTCAAGAACTCTCGGCGGGTCAACGGCAAAGGGTCGCCTTAGCGCGCACCCTTGCCAGTAACCCCATGATGGTTTTCTTAGACGAACCCCTCTCCTCCTTAGATCCCAGCGCTAGGGCTCACGCAAGAGATCTCATTAAGGCAGCTTTCGACTCCCACCTTGCAGGCGGGTTGCTGGTAACGCACGACCCTGCGGACGCTTTCGCCCTCGCTGACCGGGTGATGGTTCTAGAAAATGGGGAAGTTTCCCAATTCAATTCTCTGAATGTGCTCAGCACGCAGCCTGCCACGCCCTGGATCGCGAATTTAATTGGTTGGAACTTCTTCTCGGGTTTCGCAAGAAACGGAACCGTCGTTCTGACTAACGGCAGCGAGGTAGCTACGTCGGATTCTGCACTGCAAGGAGCGACAACAGTGGCGATTAATCCAGGATCCGTGTCGTTATTCCTTGAGGCACCGGGCGGTAGTCCCCGCAACAGCTGGTATTGCCAAGTGTCCGATATTCAGTTCGTAGGGGACGTAGCCCGAGTATCACTTACAGGAGGCATAAAGATCCACGCGGACGTCACGAAATCTGCTGCAGCTGAGTTAGGGCTTCGCAAAGACGTCGCAGTCTGGGCTTCTGTAAAAGCCACTGAAGTGATTGTTAAAGAGGTCGAAGGCTGAAGGTATGCACTGACATAACGAAAGCTCGACGGGTTCAGCCATGCGATCCAGGTTTTACTACGGTCTCAGGTATGAAAATTGATGACCTATTCGACGTCGATGGAAAGATCGCCATTGTTACGGGCGGAAGCCGAGGAATCGGCTACATGATCAGCGAGGGCCTGCTACGCAACGGCGTGACTGTCTACATCACCTCCAGAAAGGCCGATGATTGCATCCAGGCCGCATCGCAATTGAGTGAATATGGCACCTGCACCGCTATCCCGGCGGACCTAAGCAATGAAGAAAGCTTGGCAGAATTTGTTGCGGAGTTCCGGACTCACGAAAGTCATCTGGACCTCCTCGTCAATAACGCTGGTGCGGCCTGGGGAGCACCTTTGGGTGAGTTTCCATCTAGCGGTTTTGACAAGGTTCTCAACGTCAACGTGAAGGCCCCTTTTATGTTGACGCAGACGTTGTTGCCTGAGTTAAGCGCCGCAGCGTCACAAGAGAACCCATCGCGAGTCATCATGATCGGGTCAATTGATGGCGTCCGCGTTCCCTTCGGCGACAATTATTCATATTCAGCCTCAAAGGCGGGCGTTCACATGATGACACGCCACTTAGCGCATCATTTAACGAAGGAACACATCAACGTCAACACAATTGCCCCTGGACCATTTGAGTCCAAGATGATGAGTTACATGCTTGACGACCCAACGAGGCGCGCCGGTGTGGTTGCATCAACTCCCCTTGGTCGAATCGGGACGCCAGAGGACATTGTTGGCGCCACTATCTTTCTCGCCAGCCGTGCGGGCTCCTGGCTCACTGGTATCACTCTCCCAGTTGACGGCGGCATCTCGACACATGGATGAAGTACCGTCGGCGACTTTTCTGGTTGGGAGTCTTCGGTCGACTTCTCTAAATAGAGCAGCCGCAAACCATGCCCGAGATTGCTTTGGCGCCGGTGCAAGCGTAAAGGTCCCCGACCTCGCAGCACTTCCTCTCTATAACCAGGATCTCGAAACAACCGGATTTCCCGCTCCAGTCAACGACTTCAAGTCTCGAGTTGAGCGAAGCGACATGATTCTAATATTCAGTCCAGAGTACAACTATGGAATTCCGGGACCCCTAAAAAACGCCCTTGACTGGCTGTCCCGACCATTTGGGGCCGGAAGCCTCATTGGTAAACCGGTGGGCATAATTTCTGTGTCGCCAAGTTCGCGCGGCGGTGAAAACGTTCGAGAACAGTTACTAAAGACCTGTCAGATATTGACGGACCGAACCTACGGGATCACTATAGGAATTGGCGGAGTTGGGGACTTAATAGATGGTGAGCTTCCCGAGGATGACAAGCAGTCTCTAGCAAGCTGGCTGAAAATGTTTACGCTCTACGCCGAACACTCGCAACAAAGCTAGAGCTGCTCTCCAAGCTTCTCAGTGCACTATTTCCTGATCGTGGTCCACTCAGTCCGCTCGCTATCGTCAAATTTGGATGAGTATCTGTCTTTCAAGCCCGAATCGACGCGAGCTGCAACCTCCGACACGTTGACCATGGCACTTTTCCATGCCGAAGTAAGGAGATCTTCACCTTCGTAGTTGAATAGGTCCGATAGCGAACGTTCGGCAGAACCTCCCGCTTCCAAAGGGTGATCCACAAGGTGTTTTGCTGTGACCGATAGCCCCTCTATAGGGTCAACCAAGTCTCGATAGCCGAGATCAAACATCGCTTTTTCGCATGAAGTTACGCGATGATGCGGAGTACCTCGAACGGTGAGGCGTTGTGCGAGCGTTGCGTATTCCCAAGGAACGCTGACGATCTCGAATTCATGGTCGAGCGCACTGGCAATTATTTCAACCCATTGCAGAAGCGTCGGAGTCCATTCATCCGAAGCGTTATAAATCTCACCGGATGCAACCTCAGGACTGTCCACGATTGTTAGCAATAGGTGCGCAGCGTTGATCGCATATGCACGTGATTGAAGCGTCATCCCCCCATCTGGGATAATCAACGATTTTCGGCCGTCTAGAACGCGACGGACAATCGACCACTCCAAACTTGCGACTTGGCCGGGTCCGTAAATCCATGGGTAACGGAGATGAGAGGCGGTCGGATGGAGGTCAAATACGGCGACTTCCGTTAGGGCAATATTGGCCACTTTTCGATTTACAGCGAAATCAGGTCCCTCATTGATCACAAGACGCGACCACTCGCGCGTGGGCACGCGCATTCCGGCGGGCCAAAGCGCATCAGCGTCACCCCAGCCGGTATACGCAGGAACCCCGCCGACACTAACGAAGCGATCGACTCGACCTTGGAGTAGCTCCGCAAGTTCTCGAAGACGCCCATACATAACAACCCCCAGATCAAACTCACGATCTCCTAAGGCTGCAGCCGTTTCCGCTACGTCGAACGGATTGGTGTGAATGTGCTCCACCGACGCTGGAATTTCGTCGGACTCATGTGCACCTGTGTGCAGAATCGCAACCTGATAGCCGCGTTCGAGTAGACCATTAACAATATGAGGACCTGTTGGCCCGGTCCCGCCAACGACCAAAGCAGTCGCCATTTCGATACCTCCGTAGCGTTGCTTAGCTGAGCATAGGGCTCCCACAGAGCAGACTCTTCGGATTATCCCCAGCGAATCGTGAGGCCGCGCACGACACGAATGAAACTTAGTGTCAACCAACGGAGGAATAACCCCCGGATAGGTTCGATTACGACCTCGGAAAGGCTACGATCAGACCATGGCACCTGAGAGTTCGACCCTTAAGAAAGGGTCTCGTGTTGTAGTCATCACAGATATTCCTGGCGTCGCTGCTGGGACCACTGGCAGGGTTGGCCGCGCAATCGGCGTCAAGACAACCCGCTATCGGGTCAAGTTCGACAATGGTGTCGACGTACTGTCTGTTGCCGAAGGAAAGCTGGTCTCACCTGCTGCCTGGGACTTCCTTAAGCAGAGCCAAACTGACGGCGGCTCAAAGATTACCCACGTGACAGTTTCTGCGGCCGTACCTGTCGGTACCGCAGCCGCTACGTCACCCACGCTCGAGGCTCCCCCGGTAGCGCAAACACCCCCTAAGGAAACTCCGCCTCCACCCGCCCCTGCGAAAAAGCCAGAGCCCGCGCCCTCCAGCGACAGCGGTGGGCCAAGTGACGATCCACGTCTCGCAGCGCTCACCGCCAAATCGCGCGAGGCTCGAAAGGCTCTGGGCGTTGACGTCGACGCTGAGGACAGCGCTGCACCCGAGCCACAACCCGAGGTACAACAAGAACCAGAGGAAATCGAGACTGAGAGCCAAGAGGCGGTGGAGAGCAGCCCAACAGCCATAGAAACGGAACTAGAACCCTCCTTACCCGAAATGCCCGACGGCTACTACCCTGCTGATAACCGCGTCGCTGACCTTTTGGCCTCAATTAAACGGTCTTAGATCTCGTTCTCTTCCGGGACCGGGAATGGCGTTGGATCCAAGAAACGTTCCAGGACGTTGCTGGTAATCCGAGCAACATCGTTCTCGTAGGCGTTCCTAGCGAGGGCGCCAAACCACGAAATTGAACCGACGCTAAACACAGCACCTCCCTCAGGTGTCTCATAGAACACCATGTCGGCTCGTACCAGGGGATCTGGAGTAGGGAATGCAACTGTGCCTTCGAATTCTTCCTTTGTCCGGAGCATATCCGGCCCAAAATCGGTAGCCGAAGCCAAGATGACTGCATGGTCAGGCGAACCAAGGCGCTGGTCAAAGCGATCAACCTCTTGGCCAGCGGCGCCGCCGCCTAGACCCGATGTTCCGATTTGTTCTTCGTCGACGCCCTCCAGAATCCATGCGGCACGCGAAGCCTTAGCGTCTGGGTTCCTCTGGTAAAAGGTGGCCTTCTCAAAGCCCTGGGCAGCAAACCCGATACCCACCAGCTGATTTGGTGCCCTCCCATTTCTTCGCCACAATCCTCCGTACTCAGCACCCCAAGCGTGGTAATTCTCACCGTCACCCGTTTGCCAATTCCGGACGCCATCTTCAGCACGCCGAAGCTCGATCGCCCCTGGCCAATGATCGCTAAATGCGACACGCCAATAAAATCCGTTGCCTCCTAGGTACATCAGTCGACCCCCTTGTCGCTGCCACTCATCAAGGGCATCGAGCATGGCCGTGGACCAGTATTCAGGATGGCTACCAGTGACGACCACTCGATAGGGGGCAAGGGCGCCATAGCCCTCGTCATGTAGATCTTCGTCCGTGACTATGTCGTGCTCTACTTGTGCGTTCAGCAAAAACGCGTTGATGTCTGTGTCCGGCGTAAAATTCCACCCATCGGCGCCCGGACGGACCTGAAGAACCGGTCTCCGCCTCGAGCTGAACATTACGCCGCTTCCATCAGGATGTTTTTCGTAGTGGCTCAGCCCAAGATCGTTGTGGTCGACTAAGTACTGATGTTCGGGGCGGAGGTTGCTTCTTGCACCTACGAAATCTGCACCCTCGATCAACATACGATGGTTTGCATATGCCATGTAGGTGGCGGATGGCATCAGTAGTGCTACGTCGGAATGCTGAGCGTTAACAGCCGGGCGCACAAAGAACGGAACACGATCAGTGCCCAACTCTGATTGGAAGCGAAAGCAATAAATGCCGCTCGGCAACTCATCTGGCAGCGCCACGCTATGACTTGGTTGCCATCCGGCGTCATATAAGTCGTCGTGATGGAAATGTATTGCGTTCCATTCGTTCGGTTGATCAGTCCATCTCTGGTGGTCACCGGTCCAATGAGGGCCCGTAACTCCCCTTGCCGGCAACTGCATCAGATGAAGATCGGACTCGCCAACCGCTGGTGGGATAACCGCCTGTTCCATAGCAGTTTCTAATTGCCACTCGTTAACCACTTCACCGACCCTTAGTTTCGGCTCGGCAATGCGTCCATCCCAACGCTCTCCAGTTAGCCCGGCCGCTAACCGCAACACGACGTCCTTGAAGGTGACTTCCTGTACACCAAATGTGGAGACTTCTTCTCCATGTTGCATTAGGTCCCGACCCGGCGATGCCGAGCGAGGAGCGCTCACACTCACAGTGGCGACTCCTTCTCCCCCATCAACGCTCACCGTCAGGAGATACCAGCGCCTACGTTCAAGAGGGGTTTTCCTCAACGGATATTCCAGATCCCCGAAGCGCCCCATAAGCGAGGTTCCAGTGTTGTAAACCTCGATACTTGCTCCCTCGTTCTTCAGGGAGACGATTACCCCGTCTCGCTTTAGTAACGTCGGTTGAAACCACAGGCTTAGAGCCAAAGTAGGCGACGCTTCTCCCGTGGTTACCAAGGCTTCACCGTATGAACCAGGAACAAGCGGCTGCGTAGTTAGATCTATTGTGACCGAGGGGACTATTTCGCACTCGTCTTCTGAGAACCCGGGTCCGCTGCGAGTTGGATCACCGCAGTTGAGCTTCACTAGATCAAGTACGCCGCTCGTCGCCTGCAAACTGGAACCAAACCACTGGATCGTTTCGCCGGCGCGCAAGGACCATGGCTCGCAATAACCAGTGATCAATTTAGGGTCCGGATCGCGGTCGTTAAGAGGCATTTGATGCAGTTCGAAAAGCTGATTTAGTAGCTCCCGCGTCACTTCGAGCGGTTAGCTTTCCAATCTTCGTAAGACTCGATTGGCATTTCATCTGCCTGCCAGCCACCGAATCCAGTTTCGATATGACTGATGCGTTCCATACCCATATCTTTCAGCGTTTTCGTTGACAAAGCGGATCTCATTCCACCGGCGCAACACAAAATGAACTCGCGGTCCTCTCCGAACACTTCTTTTGTGTAGGGCGAATCAGGGGAAACCCAAAATTCCAGCATGCCGCGTGGAGCGTGCATCGCACCCGGAATAGCACCATCTCGTTGCATCTCACGAACGTCTCGAATATCGACAATAAGGGCGCCCTCGTCAGCCGCTCGACGAGATGCCTCTTCAGGAGAAATATTGTCAATTTCGGCTTTTGCTGCTTCGACCATTTTCTTTACTGATTCAATCGCCATTGTTGAGTCTCCAAATGGTTTTGATGCGACGAACTTTTCGCCGGTTAGACAATCATTACCGATCTAGCTGCAAGTGTCACTTCGTTAGCTTTCCGAGAGAAGTGTCCCATTTTCTTGGAGTACTCGGATTTGCTCAGTGGACAGAGACAGCACCTCTCGTAATACCTCATCGTTGTGCTGCCCAAGGAGGGGCGCCAGTGGTTCTTGCTCCGGTGGGTCATAGGCCCCGAATCGAATCGGCAGTCCGGTAACTTCGATGGAACCGAAGTGGGGGTCCTCGACTACTCGCACCATGCCCCGCTCCGTGAAGTGAGGATGACGCATCGCTTCTTCAGGACTCAAGACGGGCGCTGCCGGGATACGCCACGCCTCTAAATATCGGAGAAGTTCCTGGTCACTCCCAAAACTTTGCATCCATTCTTCAACCAGGGCTAAGAGATTTGCTGCGTTCTCCACTCGGGCGTCTGCCGTGGCGAAGCGCGGGTCTACGTCCAGACCCTCCTGCCCCATGGCTGCGCACAACCTCGACCACTGCGGTTCTAAGACCTGTAGAACAATCCAGCCATCGGGCCCTTTATAGGTACCAGACGGAACGACAATGCTGAACTGCCGACCTGACCGCTCTTGCTTCCACTCTCCGTTAGTCGCACTGTGTCCCTGGACAGCTATTGAGTGCATTGCGAAGAGCGGGTCTACCAACGTCACTTCGATGTACTGACCGTCGCCGGTTCGTTCCCTGTGAAACAGCGCGTGGCCGATGGCCCCAAAAAGCGTCAAACCCGCGGCGCAATCCGATATCGGAGACCCTGTGAACTGCGGTGCTCCGTCCGCCTCTCCAGTGACATGCATCATTCCCGATAACGCCTGTCCCATTAGGTCAAACCCCTGGAGATGGGAAAGGGGACCCGATTTACCAAAGGCGGAGATGGAGGCCATGATTAACCCGGGATTGAGGGCTCTGAGGGTTTCCCAGTCAAGTGATCTTCGCTCCAGTACCCCGGGACCAAAATTTTCAACGACCAGATCACAATTAGCCGCAAGTTCTCGCGCTACTCGGCAGCCATCTTCGCTACTCAGATCCAAACACAAGGATCGCTTTCCTCGGTTCTGCTGGGTGTAATAAGAAGACGACCCACTTCCTGACTCAAAGGGCAAGGTACGACTCGGATCACCACGAGGCCCGTACTCAACCTTGATAACGTCAGCGCCTAATTCAGCCAACATTCTCGTGGCGCTTGGACCTGACAGATACTGCGTAAAGTCAAGGACTCGGACATTCTCGAGAAGCATCTAAAGACCTTATGTCGGTAGCTGCTGTTCCGCATCCTTGTTGGCTCCGGTGTATTAGGAATGTCAGAATTCGAGTGTGGCAGACCTTGTCCTTGGCATAGATGCAGGCGGCACCTTCACTGACGCGCTCATTTATTGTGCAAAGACACGTTCGGTCCTCGCGCACACCAAAACACCGACAACCCATGACAACCTCAGCTTGTGCCTGGCAGAAGCTTTAGAGACTGTTCTCACAAATTCAAAGGCTGCCCGCTCAGAGGTCTCCGTCGTCTCTGTTTCCACGACCTTGGCTACCAACGCGTTAGTGGAAGACAGCGGTAGACCGGCTGGCCTTATAACGATCGGGCTCAAGGACGATGCTCTCAATCGAGCCGGGCTATTGCGCATTGGAGAGCACTCACCGCACCTAAAGCTTGCTGGTGGGCACACGTCCCACGGAAATGCCATACAAGACCTTGAGCTCGCCCCTATAGACGACTGGCTAACAGAACACGATCCATGGCTTGAGGCCTATGCCGTAGCCGGCTCGTTTAGTGTGCGCAATCCCGAACATGAAGACCTTGCGAGCAGTTTTATTCGCGATAGAACTGGCAAGCCTGTCACCCTCAGTTATGAGTTGTCCTCGAATTTAAATGCGCCCAGGCGGGCGACGACTGCTCTACTTAACGCTCGCCTGGTCCCAATTATCAATGAGTTAGTAACCGCTGTGGAGGAGTCAATGTTGGCATCCGGCGTTACGGGCCGCCTGATGGTGATGCGCGGCGATGGGTCATTGGTGTCCTCTGAGTTTGTCCGTAATCGGCCGATCGAAACAATCTTGTCCGGGCCGGCTGCAAGCGCACTCGGGGCAGCAACGCTCAGTGGACTCGATGACGGTGTTGTTGCCGATATCGGCGGAACGACAACAGATGTAGTCATGATCGCCAAAGGGCGGCCGATCGCTGCCCCGGTCGGCGCAGTAGTTGCTGGCCATGAAACTATGGTGAGCGCTGTTCGAGCGCACACAGTCGGCATCGGTGGAGATAGCCGCATCCAATATCTGCCCCTCAGCAACGATCCTCTGTCAATTGGACCCACACGAGCAACGCCTTTGGTTGTGGCGGCGGCGGAACGCCCATCACTCATTACAGTTCTGACACACCAACTGGATAGGAATCTTCAGCGAGAAACAGACGGCGTGTTCCTCTGGATACGAGACGAAATCCGGCTAAGGCGTGGTCTCTCCCAGTCAGAAGATGAGGTACTTGCCAAGTTGGGATCGTCGCCCGAAGGTATGTCGCTCCACGACATTGCCACCAATAGACAGGGTCAAAATGCGATCAATAGGCTCATCGGTGCGGGTGTTGTCGGGATCAGCACTTTCACCCCGACAGACGCAGCACATATCCTCGGCGTAGATAAACGGTATCCGATCGGCGCAGCTGCAGTAGGTGGGAAACTACTCGCGCGTCAACTCGACAGATTCGGGAATCCTCTTGCAGCAAACGAGTTAGAGATAGCTGCTTCGGTTCTTCAGCGCGTTAGAGGTCAGGTGGCCGAAACAATCCTGACCGCCGCGGCGGACCAGGATGCGCTGTCAGAAATTCAACTGTCTGAGGTACTCAAGGCCCAACGCAGCCAAGCAAATCTTACCGGGCGGCCAAACCGCCTTAAGATCGCGATAGGGGTGAATGGCCAGGTTGCGTTAGTGGGGGCTCCAGCCGCTTCACTTGACCCAACGATCGACGGTAAATGGGTCATAGATTCGGTGATACCGGAGCACCATGGCGTAGCCAATGCCTTCGGAGCAGCCATCGGCGATATCCGACTGACACACCAAATCACGATAAGCGCCCCACGACGCGGTCTGTACCGCGTCCACCTTGATGAACCCTTGAACTTTTACGATCTACAAAGAGCAAAACAATTCGCAGAAGAAAGCGTTGACGCCCGATTACGGAGCGAGATGCATCTCGCTGGCGGCGTGTCATGCCACATCACACACGTCTGGGACCTCGAGCAGGCAATGGTCGAGGAGCGGGATCTCTTCGTTGAAGCAACGCTGAGCAGTACGGCCTTAGGAACGCCCTAAGTCCACCTTATTGGGCTGCTGCAATTGCTGCCTTGCGGCCAAGAGCTTCGCACTGAGCGTCGCTTTGAAGGATCTCGTTACGATCCGGGATGGAGGCCGCAAACACTACTGAATCTGCGAAATGACCCTCAAGGCACTTGGCGAACCCAAGGAGGCTCCAATCTTGATACATCGGGCCCACACACTGGAGACCAACTGGAAGACCACCGTTATCTAGACCCGCAGGCAACGCGGTGACCGGATGGCCTACGACCGTTAGGCAGCTCGTGAGCCCCAGCCAAGCCATGTAATTGTCTACTGGGCAACCATCGATAGCGCTTGGGTGCAATGACGTCCAGGGAAACGGCGGGACACTAACCGTGGGACACAGCAAGACGTCAACGTCGTCAAATATATGGTCAACGGTTTCAAACAATTCCTTTTGTCGCCGACGGGCTTGAGCAATAGCGAGCACCGATGTAGACAAGGCCGTTTCATAGCTCCGAAATACATTGGGATTGAACGTGTCATCAAAGAATTCAATCTCGCGGTGATATTGGGTTGCGAAAATGTCAGCGCGCAGCTGCCAATCGACATCAATGGCGTCCGAGAGGTCCAGTTCGACCTCACGGACCTTTGCCCCCCGTTCCTCTAAATATTCGACACGCTGAGCAAACGAGTCTCTGACATGCGCTGAGACAGGCAGTCCCCCAAAGTCTTGCGTGAATCCAATCTCGAAATCCTCTAGCGCCGGTGCGTCGATACTAAGGAACTGGTTTGCGTCCAACGGAAAACTCATCGGATCCCTACGACTATCCCGATCTCGCCTGGCGATCGCTGCGAGTAACAACGCCGCATCGTCAACAGTTCGAGCCATGGGCCCTTGAAGGCTGTAGTTGGTTTGAGTAACGGTGCGCGTTTCGTTAGGTACGGTGCCCGGCGTTGCTCTATGCCCAACCACGCCGCAGAAACTTGCCGGTATTCTTAGGCTTCCACCATGATCCGAACCAGTTGCTAACGGTGCCATACCCGCTGCTACTGCTACTGCCGAGCCCCCAGAAGAGCCGCCGCAAGTCATTGTCGGATCGTAGGGGTTCCCGGTTGCGCCGAAAATGCGGTTGATTGTGTTGGCACCAATACTCATCTCTGGGATGTTGGTTTTGCCAATTATGATTCCGCCAGCAGCCTTGACTCGAGCAACAATGCCTGCGTCTTCGCTTGGGACATGGTGCCTATAAAACTCGGTGCCGTAGGTAGTGACCAAACCTTGAGTTGCCTGAAGGTCTTTAATCGCGACAGGTAACCCATGTAGCACTCCCGTAGCATTCCCTGCCTGGAGTTCTCTTTCCGCAGCGCGTGCAGCATTAAGAGCAACTTCATCCCAGCGAGCGACGACTGCATTTAATTTGGGATTCAACTCGTCGACTCGTTCCAAACAGGAGACAGTCAACTCAACAGGCGAGAGCTCGCCCCTTAACATCGCCGACCGCGCCTCGTGGGCTCCGAGATCGCAGGGCTGACTCACGCTTCAGACCTTATGACGTCAATTCCACTCGGGTCGATTCGCCTTCCGTGAACCTCCATATTGTTGCTATGGCCCACGTGGTGCAGCGAGAATGCTGACTGCAAGGCGCTGTACATGCCCGTCGCGTCGACCGCTTGATTCACACTTTGCTTAGCAAGGGTCAACCCAAACATGGGCCGCTTGGCTATATGTGATGCCAATTTAAGTGTCTCCGCCTCGAGGTCATCCCGTGGGACAACCTTGTTCACCATTCCACGATCCAACAACTCGCGGGCACCTAGTGACCTCCCCGTGAAAAGCATTTCTTTAGCCAAACGAGCACCCGCTTCAAAGGGATGGGCGAAGTACTCAACTCCATTTACGTTGAACGCAACCACTGGGTCACTAAAACTGACGTCATCTGAGGCCACTATTAGATCCATGGGCCACACCAACATTAAGCCTCCGGCTATTACTTTCCCCTGCACCTGAGCGATAGTTGGCTTAGCAAGGTTTCGCCAACGCCAACAAAGCCCCAAATACATTTCTGCCTCTCGAGCCATATAGCCCTCTGTTCCCGCAGCATCGAAATGACACTGGGTGCCAACTGTCGGAAAGTCGCTCATGTCGACTTCCCCTGCGGAGAGGTCATGCCCGGAAGAAAAGTGTTTACCATCCGCTGCGAGAACGACAACTCTGATATTTGCGTCAGAAGCCGCCTCATCGAAGGCCGCGTTGAGTTCCGACAACATCAAATAGTCTTGAGCGTTGGCGGCTTCGGGTCGCGCAAGGGTGATTCTGGCTACGCCCTCAGCGGGTGTTTCATAGCGAATACGTTCATAAGTCACAATGTTCTCCAACTGGTTTACGTCGATGCTAGATCCAAGCTGTCGCGTTAGTCACCAAAGCGCTTGTTTCGCATCTCTTGGCGCGTCTTTATTCTGTAACAGCTAATTTGTGGTCTTCAGGAGGTTGATCTGTGACTGCTGTTGAAACTAGAGACGTCCTTGTCGTTGGCGCTGGCTTTGGGGGCCTCTACTCGCTGCACGTGTTAAGAGAGGCCGGCTTTCACGTAAGTGCCGTCGAACGCGGCACGGGTGTCGGCGGAACTTGGTATTGGAATCGTTACCCCGGTGCTAGGTGCGATGTTGAAAGCCTTCAATATTCCTACTCCTTTGATGATGACCTTCAGCAAGAGTGGGAATGGACCGAAAGATACGCTGCGCAACCCGAAATTCTGAAATATGCACAACATGTTTCAACAAGGTTCAATTTGACTGAACTAATTGACTTCAACACCAACGTAGAGTCAATGAGTTACGACGCTGACAAACAACAGTGGACAGTCCAGACTAATGCGCTGACCTACCTAACCAAGTTTGTTATCGCTGCTACAGGCTGCTTATCCAGCACAAACCTTCCCGATTTCCCCGGGTTAGAACAGTTTGAGGGCGACACTTACCACACCGGACGTTGGCCCCACGAAAAAGTTGACTTCAGCGGTCAACGGGTCGGCATCATTGGGACGGGCTCGTCTGCCGTTCAATCAATTCCCATCATCGCCGCCGAAGCCGCCGAATTAACAGTATTTCAAAGAACTCCGAACTATTCGATTCCTGCGCACAACAAGCCCTTGGATCCCTCGGAACAGAGAGAGGTGAAAAGTCGGTACGAAGAGCTGAGAAGCGCTGCGCGTGCCGAGCGTTCCGGAATTCTTTCTATATTTCCACCAAACGAGGATCTAGCCATCGAAGCTTCCGATGCCGACTTCGAGGCCCGCATGAATGAACGTTGGGAATATGGTGGGTTTGGCTTCTATCGGTCCTATATAGATATCGTTGTCGACCCTCAGTCAAATGAGCGCGTAGCCGATTATGTACGCGGTCACATCGCCTCGAAAGTGCACGACCCTGATACCGCTGCTCTGTTGTCCCCTTCCAACACAATTGCCTGCAAGCGTCCCTGCCTAGACACGGAGTACTACGAGACCTTTAACGCC
>CENY01087068.1_pt1 | contig 44362 bp, 29 predicted proteins | sample 356181 | NCBI WGS metagenome assembly CENY01 (sample SAMEA2619840, study PRJEB7988) | marine metagenome | isolation source: saline water (ENVO:00002010), including
TGTGGGATTTTCCCTCGGGAGTTCAAATCTCCCTCTCGGCGCCACCTTTCTTGTTCGTGCATCCGCAGTCCTCAACTAGCGCGTCCCTTATTCGGTGCCTCTATTCGGGGTTGTCGTGGGCGAGGGCGGCAGTGACAGTCCGGATGTGGTCGGCAATGGAATTGAGTCCTTCCGCCTAACTGACATAGAGTTGGGTTTTCGGCTATCTGAAAAAGATGAGCGTTTGGCATTCTTGGATGTCATTAGAGAGGATTCTATTTTCCATCTAACTATGATTCGAAGGAGATGGAATATCGGAGAATTGACTAGCATTGGATTGGCCTTCATTGCACTGGTATTGGGCTCATGGGACCTCGGTATTGGAGAGCTTGCAACTGGGGGAGATTACAATAGATTCGGACTAACTGGTTTTAGGAATCTCTCTGATCTATCTCTCATGATGGCTTTGCTTTCTCTGATTGCATGGACTGGCGTCTTCATCACTATGTGGGGAAAATATCCGATAATGAGAGAAAATCTAGTTTATCTTTGGCTAGGTATGATTGTGGTTCAGTTGGGCTCCATTAGTGCTCATTCCGATAAACCCGACTTCCCCAGTTCAACGACCATAGGAGATTGGGCTACGCTAGTAATGTCGAATCTGATTTTGTTCTTCCTGGCAATAGTTGTCGTACATCGAGCGGTCATTGAGACTAGGGATATTCATGTGCAAGAGAGGCATGCACATCCGGACCCACGTGTGGTACAGAAGGCTTGGAGAGACCATAGTCTGAGAGTATGGAGTCTTGCCCTAGGTGCATGGATGATTATGATTAACCTGATGTCGTGGTCTGGTGCACACGCCATTGCTCAAAGACCACCTATCGAAGATTATAGCAATCTACTAGTTGCGATATTCGTAATTACAGGATTCTTTGCATCTGTGTTATTGGTTCACGTGCTTTGGTATCCTCAATTCATGCTTGGAGATGCAGAAGATAGGATCCAATCAGTTAGAGCTAGAGAAGTATCTGGAAACGCACCTGAGCCCGTCCAAGAGGCTGAGCAGGGCAAGTGCCCGATATGTTCGGGCAGTACTCCGGCAGCCAGACACGACGGGGGCCGAATAGAGGTGCCTTGCTCGGAGAGTTGTTCCGGCTCGGGTAAGCCAGGAACCAAATGCCCTGAGTGTGACTCAGCCCTTCCTATCAGAATTGAATGCCCAAGTTGTAAATCTAACACCACAGTAGTGAGTCACTTCAGTAGACCTGAAGCATGGTAATATCCTAAGGTGGTCATTTGTCAGATGAAGTGGATATTGACGCAGATAATGGTTTTGAAAACGAGTTGCTTGACTATTCGGAATCGAAAAGTGGACAAGGGGATTCTCTGAAACTAGTCATTGGGGTTTCTGCAGGATTGATTGTTCTACTGAGTTTAGCCATTGCAGGCCTATGGATTATCTCTCAGGCTGCAAACATAACGATTGGTGGGCCGCCTTCAGCATTACTGACCTGGGAAGACGAGTATAGAGACATGACAGGAGTAGATGCTGTTTCTGGAGATGGTACAGGAGTGGTGCTGTGTATAGTCGATTCAGGAATTGATTCCGACCATCGCGATTTGCAGAAGATGAATCTTGTAGGGTGGCATGATGCAATAGGCAATTCGGATTCTCCCTACGATGATGAAGGACATGGGACGGCGATGGCTGGAATCATTGTTGCTGAAGATGGTTTGACAGGTAATGCTCCAGGGGTAAGCTTGCTAGTCGCTAAAGCGATAGATGACCAGGGCATTGGCAATGATGAAAATATTGCCGAGTCTGTAGACTGGTGTGTGGCCAGTCAGGCAGATGTTATTTCTCTGAGTCTAGGGGGCGCACAAGGATTCGGGTCTGGTCTTTTCACCACTGATGCTCTGGAGGAAGCGGTCGAAGATGCAATCAACCAGGGAGTGTATGTAGTGGCTGCTGCGGGTAACGATGGCGAGGATGATGATGGAGATGTCGAATCTCCTGGCTCAGTTGAGGATGTAATCTGTGTCGGAGGAGTAACTCGCACGGGTGCAATTTGGATGGGCAGCTCACAAGGTGACAACGACGGCAGAATCTGGCCCAACCCAATCTTCCCGAGAAGCGATCCAGACAAGAAACCGGAAGTCGTCGCACCAGGACACGAAGTTCCAATTCTGTTGGCAGGAGGATTGAGTTCGGGCTCATGGTGGGGTTGGTCCAGTGGGACTTCTGCATCTACTGCGTGGGTTTCTGGTGCTTTGTCCCTGATACTGGAAGAACATCCTGAATTACAGCGTGAAGGCGATGCAGGTGGGCCTGGAGCGGTAGCTCAGATGAAGGATTTAATCAGTGGGAATTCGCAGATGAAAGAAGGTCAGAGCGAGCATGATGACCATTATGGATACGGACTTCTTAGGGTTGATTTGTTGCTCGAATCATTAGGAAACACCTCTTCCTCGATGGTAGAAATCTCGAATCCCATGCAACCTGTTATTGAAGGGGAAGTGAGTGAGACGATTCAGGTTCGACGGAGTACTGCGAGAGTTCCTCCGGTCAGTTCTACGAATCCTAGGGAATGATTGTCACTGACATGCTTGACAAAAGATATCCATTGATTGAAAGATTCCACCTTCTTCTGAGCGGAAGTCATCTCTGAAGGTGAATCGGCTACCCCGACATCTCCCGTGGGAACCTCAGGCTCCTGCACCAATAGAACTCCTCCTGCAGAGAGTAGGTCGAAGGCAGATCTCGCTGTCGTAGCCCTCTCATCCTCTGGAACATCGACAACCACGAGGTCGATTGGCAGAGGCAAAGGAGATGGTTTGGCATTTTGCGGAAGTGCCGCAGTTGCTGCCGACCACGTGGCTGCTTCGGCAGCCAATTCATTCCAAGGCATCTGGATAATCTGTGTCCAGCCTTCCGCTCCGTGTCTCCTGATGAGTCTGTCAATAATTACTCCGAATTTTCCCCCGGGCTCAACGATACGGAAACTGTCCGGCCTAGATGGAGGGATTTCAGGGAGATTCGCAGGGTCGCCGCACCACAAATCGAGTAACCAAGCTGAAAGATGCCCAATTCCACCTCCAATCAATACTGCATTCTTCGCAGGAATTCTACCCGAAATATCTCTGATTCGAGTTCGCATTGAACGCGGTAGTGGACGCAGGCTCATGTGCAGCATCTGCTCTCCTATTCCTGCTGCAATCGCCGGTTCGGAATCGTCTCTATCAGCATCCTCGGAGAGTAGTAATGAGAACATCTCTTCCTCTGACATCTGGGGGAGTCCGAATCCTCCATCTACGGCAGACACGGTGTCTGCTCTGGGCGACTTCTATTCAATCATCGCATTGGATGGTTTCAAGTGGACGACGACTGCCGAAGACACATGACAGACGGTCTTGATGATGATGCGGGACCACAATCAGCAGAGTGCATTAATTGCGCTCAGACCACCGAGCATGAAGAGCTCCGTAGGACTCCTCGTGGAAGTGGGGTCGATGTGCTAGCCAGATGCTTGGAATGTGGCAAGGTCCAGACAATCGTCATGCGTCCGCCCAAAGCAGTGAAGCTGGGCTTCACTCTTTCAGAGGGCGCTTCAAGCAGAGCCGCAGAAATTGAGGTTGACGAAGACGAGTTTCTAGCTGTGGGAGAGGTTTTCGAATGGGACTCTGCTCACTGGGAGATATCTAGGATTGACGGTGCCGCCTCTCGACCCCGAAAGTCCTTGCCTGTCACAGAAATCAAAGCTGCTTGGGCTGTGCGCCGAGATAGGGTCACGGTCAGAATCACTATGACAGATGGCGAAGAGAGTTCTTCTGGAGCATTAGAGTGCAGTCCCGAACAGGAGTTCTCTTGTGGCAATGTAATCGAAGTAGAAGGTAGGCGTTGGCGAATCAGGGCCCTACACACTGGCAAGGGCAGAACTCTCAGAGGGACTAGGGCAGCTTCCGACCTTCGCCGAATTTACTTGCACCCAATCAATTAGACTAGCGCTTGTTGGTCCATGGCATTAGAAGCGCCTTGGTCACATGGAAGGCGATTTCGGGATTCTCTCTGAGTCGGCGCATGCTGTACTCATACCACTTGGTGCCGTATGGAACGTAGACTCTTGTCGTATGTCCTTGCTCTGAGAGTTTACGTCTGACATCACCCCTTACTCCAAGGAGAAACTGGAACTCGTATCCGGGCCCCTTACCCGCAGATAATTCGGGCGATTCTGAGTGTCTTGGGTCGGGTTTCCCAGGGCCCATGTCTCGACTCTTCAGAGCTACCAGAGAGTGGGCAATGACTGGGTTGTCATGTGATGCGATGGCAGTATAGGCCCCCGAGTCAAGCATGGCATCTATGGCATCGTTAGTGCCATGCACGATTTCCCAGTATTTCGTGTGCGCAATGTTCTCAGGCTCTAGGTATATTCCTTTACAGATTCTGAAATCAGTGTTCTTACCAGTAGCAGCACAAATATCGCTGATGTCGGATAAAGTTCGCATTAGTCTGCCCTGCAATACTACTCCGATATTGAGGAGGCCTTTCTCGTGCATAGCGGTGCAAACATCGATTGTTGAATCAGTGAGTCTGTGATCCTCCATGTCCAAGCGAACGAACATATTGTGCTGTGCTGCCTTCCTGACTAGAGCCTCGATGTTAGACATAGCAGCATCCGGGTCAATCAGCAGACCGAATGCAGTTGGTTTGATTGAGATGTTCGCATCTAGATTGTTTTCAATTATCGAATCTATTAGCGTCGAGTACTCTTCAATGAAGAATTCGGCCTCCACCATTGAACTGATTTCCTCCCCCAGAACATCGACCGTGAAACAGGCCCCCTCGTCGCTCATTTCACGCATCAGAGAAATCGCACTTTGCATGTCTGAGCCTGCGACATATCTCTTTGAGACCCACCGGATGAAAGCCTTTGGAGTAATAGGCATCAAGCCGACTACCAACTGTCCGAACAGTCTCATCTATACTCTGGAAGGCTGGACAAGACTTCACAATTGCGAGAGTCAACTCAGCTCTTTTCCTCGTCTGACTGGCACTTCCAACTCTTCCAAAAGGCTCAGAATCGCAGTTCGCTGCCAGCCCTTGAACGACTTCCTATCGAGATGCGCGAACAACTGACCCCCCGGGAATGCTGACATTGTGGATTCAACTGAGGTTCGGATCGCATGCTTCCATGCTCCCATAGGCTCTTTTCCTTCTTCTGGATTCTCAAAAGGAAGAGCGTAATTCGCCAATATGTGTCCTACCCATAACTCTGAATCCGATAATACCGCCTTGTGCCTAGGGGCATAGTGGCCGCCTCCTAAGCCAATCATGACATCCTCGCCTTCTCGCCATGAAATTGGCACAGATTCGTCTAGACCGAGATTGTCCGAAATTACGCTAGCCCATGCGTCTCCTGCTTCCTTACTGTTCCACTGGTCCTCTGTCGAGCCAATCTCGATGTATAGAGTTGGTTTGGATAGAACCGGTCCGTGATGAGTCGTCTCCAGAGTCAGGTCATATTCTGAATCGAGTCCACGAGACTTACCTTCTGCCAGCATCCCTCTGAATAGAGAAGCGAACCTAGGTGAAGGCGGCACTACTGTCCCTTTTGTCCCTCCAGCCTGACCCTCTTCTCCATGAGGCGTCTCACCTGGAATTCCGATTGCGTGAAGAGTCAGTGCGGGAGTATTTGTCGCCGAAACGTGTCTTGAGAGTATCAAAACCTCTTCAATTTCGCAATCTGCATTTTCCTCATGGATTGAATCGATTCCGTCCGCATGGATGTGTAACTCTTCAATGAGTAGTAGATGGACGTCGCGGGAAATGTGTTGGTGCATAGTTCCGTGAGGAAGGTTGGTTGGCTTCGACCATCCTCCTAATTCGAGCATGGCGCGATGCAGATTGACAGATGCATTGTCTTGAGACGAAGCCAGAAGCAGCGTGACCATGTCTCGCGATGGGGGCACTCGTATAATCTCCCTAGCCACACCTTCAAGCGCAGAGTGCGTGAGCGGTTGGCGTGCAAGGGGTCCGGTATGACTTCCAGCCGATGAGGGTTGACCAGAGTAAAAGAGTGAATGTGCTGTCCGGGTGCTCAGGTGAGTTGCTCAGAATAGATTCGAATGGTAATCCACTGCACGAGCCTGTCACTCCATTTCCTGCAAACATCTCAGGAGGAGTTGTTATTGGGGAATCATGGATTGGGACTTGGGTTGATCAGGAGTTAAGAGAAGCTAGGATGGCTGCATTGTCCTTAGACGGAAAATGGGAAGATGGCGGTAGTAGGCAGCATCTCAGGGAAGTTTCTGATGCTGAGGTGCTGATGCCCGCTTCCTCCACATGGTCGAGGCGCCTTGATGCGGAACCCATGGCACTCACACGCGTTACGAAGGGAGCAGTTTTCGCGACCCTGAATAGAGGCGTCTACATGATCAATGAGTTTGCAGAGGAGTTGTGGAGGGCTCCATATCCAGAATGGCTCGGGCGGCAGAAGTTCCAGTACTCGGATACGCTAGTGTCGTGTACTGAATGCGCAGATGGAATCTCACTATGGTCACGATCGGGAGCTGTGACTTTACTAGATGCGGAGGATGGATCGTTCATTTCCAGTCATGTTGTCCCTCTTACCGGTCCTTTGGCGGGAGTAAAATATAGCGAAGTGGGGGGTTCGTTCCTCATGCTTGAAAACGGTGATGTCGGATTGTTGGATAATTTGCATTCTATACCTCAACTGGTAAAGACCCCTGGTCCCGTATTCGATACGAGATTTTCTGATGGAGGATGGCACTGGACTGGCTGGAGGCATGATGGATTCGGAGATGCTTGGAAGTCTCAAATAGTGCAACGAAGAGACGTTGGAATTGCACTTTTAGGAGATAGTGTCATCACGAATGATGGAAGGTTGGATTTATTCAGAGCCCAATCACTCTAGGTCAGCAGAGTGTCCGCACTTGCCACAGACCTTCCTATTGGAATGAACTCCTAGGAAGACCCCGGGTCCGCAAGAAGGGCAGAACTCTCCCTTTCGAACCAACTCTCCGTCCTGTACGGAGTACTTTGAGTGCTTGGCGTTAGGGTTTGGTCCTTCTCCCATCACTCATCCCCTCCCTCGGGCTCATCATCTTCTGGAGTGTCTCCGGCTGCATCTTCCTGAACTGGTTCGGGCTCAGGGTCAGCGGCCTTCACTTCGCTTTCGGAGGAATGTCTGGTCTTGACGTACTCGGGCTCTAATTCTGCAGACTCTGCTGAACCGTAAACAAGCGCGAGGCCGGTAGTCTGGGGCATTCCAAATCGTGTATTTACATCCTTGACGAATACGAGTTCTTTCTTGGCGCCGGGCTCTGCCTTCGCGGCAGCAGCCCTCATGTCCGACAGGGAAGGTGTCGGCGAGTTTGCGTGGTTCCACACAAAACGAATCTCAACACGGTCTAACAGCGGATTCTCCTTCCTTTCTGTAACTTCCATTTAGAAACCTCCTCTATCGGATGTTGACTTTCAAAGCGTAGTTTCCCGGATCTGAGACGTTTAGCCTCTTAGCGACCTCGGAACGGTGAGGGTCAAGAATAACAACGAATCCTTGCCAATCTGTAGTTACTGGAGCCCCGGGGCAGTGCATGCACTGTGGAGGGTCATTCTTCTTCTCCGGATCAGGGAGAATCCTGTTGCACTCGCCGCATGCAAAGGGTTGCTTTGGCATCTCAATCGTCCTCCTCGCCTAGCCATCCGAAAGCTCCGAGACCTTCCATCTTGCAATTCAGGCCTATCTTCGATGATCTAGGATCATTCTGATTGATTGACTTCGAGACGATTCTCGAGCGTACAGGAGAGCCTTCTTCGAGGTGCTTACCGCTCTGTGTACCCTCAATTCTCTTACTCTGAGCACCAAGATGTACTTGGACGGGTTCGTCAAGTATCTGGGACTTGTGCAGTAGGGCCTCGACGGGTCCGATTCTGACGAAGGCGCCGTACTCGGAAATCTCCGAAACAGCCCCATCGATGACCTCATTGTTGTCCATCGTGAAGATTAGGGCCTTGAAGCGGACATTCTGGTAGATTGCTCCATCGCCGTGGATAATCTTACCTCTGCCTACAGCCTCGTGATCAAAGGTCAGCAGAGTGTAATCCTCATTCTCGTCAAAGCGTCCCTCGAAGGCATCGTGGGCCAGTTCATCGATGTGCTCCTCGAGTTTTCTGCCAGCACGGATGTACTCGGCTGGAATGCGTATGGTGTCCTCTCTAGTTACGAGGCTGTACATATTTTCGGGCTCCTAAGGAACTCGCCCGGAGGACAGCCAAAGGAAGGGAGTTCGCCTCCCGTCCCTCATCGGCATTACCTCTGGAGGAGAGTTCCTTGCGACCCGGCGACCGACCCGTCCTGTATAAGCGCAACGGTGGAAACTTCCATTCGGCTGAACCCAAGGCCCTTTCAGACCGTAGGTCTGAGTGAGAGTATAGGGCGAATGTTCAAGTGGATTCGAAATGCCATCTCCCGTTCTGATGACATCGTGTCCACCTGTACTCCGGACCTTAAGACTGCGTCAAGCAGCGCTGGGGGTAGCCTTGTTACTGGCGATGTCGCTCTCTCCGGTACTATCAGTTACTGATCTTGGACAGAAAGCAGAAACTGGAGATGGGACTCAAGATCCATGGACAGATGGCGGTCAGCCTTGGCCGCAATCAGGAAGAACTTCGGACAGGTTGGCAGTAGTTCCAGGACACGGGCCAGACGGTGGTGCGGGCGATGGATTACCACAGGATGCCTCAGAGTTCAAGTCAATTGTTGAGCCTGCAGTTAATTGGGTCTACGGCTCATATTCTATCGGGACTGATTCACTTTCGACTCCAATCGCAGATCTCTCAGCTTCTATTTCCATAGGAGATGGTGCGTCAGAGCGCTGTGCAGGAGAGTCTCTTTTCACAATTCTAGTCCAGAAGTCCTCGTCGTCTGACCCTACATACCTGAGAATAATCGAAGGAGAGGATTCTGAATTGGCATGGGAGGCTGACTTAGGACAGACTGAGTACGTGAAGGCAGCGCCATTGGTTGTCGATATAGACGGAGATGGGATGCAGGAAGTACTCGTAGTATACGACGACTCGGCAGGAGATTTGAGAATTGACGCGTGGTCCCCTAGGCTGACTTGTTCGGTCACCGGTTGGTCTTCTGCGAGTGAATCCAGTGAACTGATGTGGAGTTGGACGGACACCAGCCTGTTCATCAGTAGCCCCGATGGGCCTTATGCATCATCCACCCTAGGAGGCCATAAGCCAACGACTCAGCCGTTGTTAGCCGATCTCGATTTCGACGGGGATGCTGAACTGGTAATCGCTGCGATTGAGGATTCATCCGATAATAGCCCTCAAGTAATTGCTCTGGGGATGTCTGACACAGGAGCTACCCTTCTTTGGGATATCACACTCGACAAGGGGACGCATCCTTCTGATCCTGCTTTCGCTCGTACCGATGATAATACTGGATTTGTCCTTCTAACTACCATTCAGGATAGCACGGGCTCGATGTGGGTTTGGAAACTTGACCATGATGACGGTGAGAACAATTGGGGAGGATATTCCCTTGGTCCGGGAGAGAGCAATAGTGACTCCGCCCCACATGTTAGGCTTCCCGGCCCAATTATCGCGAATCTAGACGGACAGAGTGATCCAGAGATGATTCTGACCATCCCTACAGACGCAGACGGTCAGAGTTCAGTCGATGGAGCGGAATTCATCGGAATGGAAATCGGTAATGCTACTGAAATTTGGTCATTTGAGGCATCTAACGGATTTGCCGACGCGCCGCCAACGGCCGTAGATACGGACGGAGATGGACAACATGACAGGGTCTGCTGGATAACATGGTCCGAGGAGAACATACTTACTAGACACGGGCACGCAGGTTGTCACGACCTAGGGGCAAGTCCGAGTCAAGCCTGGGTAAAGAGCCTGGAAAGAGAAGGTGGAAACACGAATGACGAGATTGCACTCTCTCCGGTCGCGTGGATGGATATTGATGGGAGTGGTGAGCCTGAGATGGTGGTCGCCTTCGGGCGCAAAGTCTGGGCCTATGACGGCGAGGATGGAACAGTTGCTGACATCTGGGGCGGATCAATCACAGTCCCTCATCGTACCTGGTCCGCTCCTTCTTTCGCCGACATTGACGGAGATGCTACCCTCGACATGGTGATTGGAGACACTGTGATTTCACATGCTGTCGCCGACGTCAGGCCTCTCGTAGATTCACGAGGAATAGACTTCAGCCCGAGTGAACCCGACCCAGGAGAACAGGTAACAGTAACCGCTTGGTTCGAGAACGTTGGCACCGCCGATACTGACGACCAGACAGAAGCCAAGTTGTATGCCAATGGACAGTTAATCGGAGTATATGAAGCCGGAACCATGGAACCAGTTGACCCTACGGGAGAGGGGAGTATAGAGTCCTTCAGCGCCTACTGGGATGGGCCCCTAGGTGAGCATGAGTTCGAGTTGGTACTCGACCCGGGCTCGAATGTAAGTCAGTCTAGAAGAGATAACGATGCTCAGACTGTGTCTTTGGTTATCGTACCTACTTACAATGCCAGTTTTGAAATTCCAAGCGAGCCGGTCAGAGTTGACCCGGGTTCATCCACAGTTACTCTACCAACTATTCGTTCAACGGGCAGACTCGCAGGCACTTGGAGCCTAGCTGTGGACGGCAGTGGCTTGCCTGAAGGATGGACTTGGCAAGATGAAACCAGTGGAGGCATTAGTGGAATCGAAATAGGTGTCGACCAGACCTGGAGTCCGACATTGAGAGTGCTAGCACCTGCTGACGCTCTAGGCTCTGACACCGGGCACCTAGGCCTTACAATTACTTTAGATTCTGACCCTGAGAACTACAGTTCTTACTCCTCTCTTCCGGTTGAGGCAAATAGAACCAGGGGTCTGTCGCTGCGTGGCCCCGATGGAACAGCCTCGAGTTCCGGTTTCGGACTGATTGGTGGAGGGGCGGACGCTTGGGTCTTGGTACAAAATCTAGGTAATGCAGCAGAAACGCCAGTTGTTCAGGTCGGAGGGACCCCCTGGGGCGATACAGATGGAGATGGTCAAACTGACAACGTTGTCAGTCTATACGACTTGGATGGAAATTCGCTTCCAGCACTCAGCCTTTCTGCTGGCGAAGTGAAACTGGTTACTGCTAGATTGAATGTCCCATCAGATGCCGATTTAGAGGATTCAGTGAGTACGCAGATGACTATGTGCGTTGGTAGTGGTGAAGAGGAGGAGTGTTCGACTATTTCTCTCTCTTTCGAAGCTTCAGGTGTAGTTGCTGATGTCCATCAAAGAAGCGTTCCTGCAAGCGGTCTGCAATGGCAGCTGCAAGCTAACATGCCATCTGATTCGAATGAGTTGACTTGGTCACTTTCTGAGTCTGGGATGGCCATAGAGGGTTGGATTTGGAATGCAACTGGAAGTCTTTCTATCGAAGGAGACTTGGTAGTAATGTCGGGCACTCCTGGAAATCTGGCCTCCGGCCATCTGCACCTTGATCTTCCTGCCGATACTCCGCCTGCATTTCATTCATTCAGTGATTCTAGCTCTGAGTCCTCCAATCATGTAATGCGGATGTCTCTAGAGGTATTGCAAATCCACAGGGCGGCCATCCTGGTCACCTCTCCAACAGAACAGCCACTGACTGTAGATGTTGATGAGGAGACATTAGTTATGGTGAGATTGGAGAATCCAGGCAATGGTGCGGATTCATATCGCCTGAGTCACCAAGTCGAAATTGATGAAAACATAACCCAAGATCCTGGTGTAATAGTCTCTTTCACAAACGATGTCGTCACCCTTGGTGCAGGTAGCCTAACCAATATCCCAGTCATGGTTTCTCTTCCTGAGACTACTCCCGCAGGACATCCTGTGGCTATCTCGATTATCATGACCTCTCAAGGCGATTACTCGGTCAGTGATTTCGAAACTGTTCTCCTCCAAGCTAGGCAGGATCACAGATGGGATATTGATGCATTTGTCGGAGGAATAACCTTGTCCGAAGGTGCAACTTATCCAGTCAATCCCGGTTCGGTTTTCTCAGTCGATTTCATTTCTACCAATGAGGGTAATCTGATTGATAATCTGAATTTACAGACCAGCTACAATCTCAGCCTAATTGGAGATGATGATTCTTCAACTTGGGCAGTTTACGGAGATTCTGGACAGGAGATAGGGGTGAATGAATCTGTCTTACTCCTGGTGAATGTTTCAATTCCAACAGATGCTTGGAATGGTTCTGTAATAGAAGTCTCAGTGAATGCTTTAGCTCAAGGACAGAATATGTCCTCATTCACCTTCCGACTTGAGGTCACTAGAGTTCCTGGTTGGGCCGTTTACGCTGATCAGGCAAATCTCGAAGTCGACCCCTTTGGCTCTCAGGTTGAATTAACTGTGGTACAGATGGGGAACGCCGACTCTAGACCATATCCGACAATCTGGGTCAGTGGTGAAGCTGGTTGGATTGTTGAAGAGCCTAGTGAACTTCCTGTTCTATCTCCTGGCGAAACTACACCACTGTTACTGAACATCACTCCTCCTGAATCTGCCCAACATGGCAGAGCAGTCGAGTTGAATATTAGGCTGAGAGATGGAGATGGAAGTGGCGAGGCCGAAATTACACTACCCCTAAGGGTTGCAATTATCAGGGATTTCGATATGACATCCGAGGGAGAATGGATGGTTTCCGAATCTGGCGGGTTCCCGCTAGTCGAACTACTCAATGAGGGTAATGCACCAAGCACAATATCCCTCACCGTCCTGAGTCTTCCTGTTGGATGGACAGTGTCGGGACAATCGGAAGTCGTCCTAGGAGTAGGGGAAATTAGAGGGGTGCCTGTTGAGGTTATACCGTCTGAAAACTGGGATGGTAGCTTGCAGACGATTAGGATCTTGGCTGAAGATGAAGATGGAAACCAGCGAGAAGTTGCTTTGGATACCACTCAAACGGATTACTCTTGGGCATCCTCGCCTGTAATTGTAGGTTTGATTGGCGATGAGGTTGTAATAGACATCCATGGTGCCGCACCGGATGCCACTGTGACAGATTCTTCATCGGGCATTCTGTCTTCATTATCCGATGGTGGGTGGTCTCTGCCAGTACTGAGTTCTGGAGTAGGTCAGATTACAATTGGCACCGTGACTCTCGATTATCTAGTACACTCTTCCGAACCATCTACGAGAATTTCAACCTGTAGCATCTCAGGGCCGCTGGAAGATGTTTTAGCGCAATGCACAATAATGAATGGAACCGATCGATTCCAATACACGATGATGCTAATCGATGATCAAGGTGGAATGTTATCATCATCGACAGGCGTTGTTACAGAGAATGCTTCGTTAGGGCCGATTAATCTGAGTGCAGACAATTGGTCTCCAGAGCCAGGGAACAGGGATCTTGTATTGAGGCTCCTAGACGGAAGGGGAGTTTTGGTCTATCAATCAACAAAGACTTACGAAATTAGACGTGTTGACTGGAATATCGGAATTATTGATGTTGAGCTTGAGGGAGAAGGAGAATCTCAGAAAATTAGGGTTTCTTGGCAGCGGAGTGAGAATGTAAAGGAACTATTGGCTCAATATGATGCAGACTGTAGTCTGACTCTGGACGTCGGAGAATATAGCATGTCACACAGTGTCGATTTGACTGCTCTGTTCCCAGTTGCCTTTGAGGTCAGTCGCCCTAGTGTATCACAGGATGGCGAAGAGTTAGTAGTGACAATCGGGTGCTCATTCCCTTGGGATATTGACTCTAATTCCAATGATAATGAGGGGCGAGTGATTCTATCAGGTGGTGCTGTAGAGCCATCGAGATTCCCCGATTTGGGGACCTCTGTGGCTGCTGCAGTTCTAGTGATTGGAGTTAGTGTCGCCTTAGCATGGATAATTAGGAACAATCGAGAAGGAAAGCAGTTGATGGAGATGGCAATGAGTGCAGCTGAGGAAAAGATGCTAAGCAAGGAAATCCCACCCGAGCTTCCAGAAGAGAAAGTCGCAGATTCGGATACCCCGCTGGAAGAATCGGAGGTTGCAGAGTCCGAACCCGAGCCGGGGCCAGAAGATGAGTTTGAGGCAAGATTGCGCAGACTCATGAGGGACTGATTACAGCCTAATCCTCTTGGAGTGCAGTTCGAGATATAGTGGCATTGCATCTTCCAGAACTGACTCTAATGAGGACGATAGTTTCCCTGTTCGGGGGCTGTATGGTGAGAAACCGGTGGAGGACCAAACCGATTCGTACCAATACTCCCCCCAGATCCCATCACAATCCCTAGGTCCGGCCTCCCAAGTCAGCATCGACTCGGAGAATTGAATGTCTAATTCGTGACAAAGCATCCCGAGCATCTCTCGGGGATTCTCAAGAATGTCTCGTGAATCTAGAATTGGAGGTTTGGTGTCATCTTGTAAGGCTCGCTCGAGCAACATGAGTTGTTGGGGGAGGCCCGTAGCCCATAGGGAGACTTCGTGAGTGATCTTGGAAAGAGACAGTAGAACCTCTCTTGGATCTCGAATCAAAAAGCAGTTGGTTACATTCTTAATCCAGTCAAGATCGGCTCCTAGAGGGATATGGTGGCACATGTGCTTTTGATACCAGATTTCTGACTCTTCGGGAGACTCTCCTGAGAGCACTTGGGTAATTTTGTGATAATCCGTCTCATAGTTATCAATCACCTTCTGGGCGCCGGGGTGTTCAACTCCAGTCTGTTCTAGATAATGGGCGTAGAATGGTTCGTCAATAGCACAGCAGTCGTTCCTATTCTCAAAAGAGTACATCATTGCTGTAGAGATGTTCCTAGGGCCAGACCACATTGCGATTCTGCATCCCTCAATCACTGCTCTCACTCCTTACCAATTCGATGTACAGATTTTGTAGCCTCTCGCACATTGGGCCACGACTTCCCTCTCCGACTGGCTCATCATCGAACGATACTACTGGCGTGAGCCCTGCGAAAGTACCGGTGACAAACGCTTCATCGGCCGACCTAACATCTTCAATGGTGAAATCCCTCTCAAACGCAGGAATATTGTTTGCATTGCACAAATCTAGTACTTTCCTGCGAGTTATTCCGTCGAGACAGTATTCGCCCGACGATGTCCAGACCTCCTCATTCCGCACTATGAAGAAATGAGTGGAGTTGCATGTCGAAACATTTCCATTCGGATCAAGCATCAACCCTTCATCGGCACCAAGTTCAGCTGCTTCTATGCAGGCAGCGATGCAATTGTGTTTGGAAAGGCTGTTTATCCTCGGATCCTGAGTATTCTGACCGCCCCTCCTAGTGTTAACTGGAACTAGGCTAATGCCTTCTCTAGCCCTGTCCTGATTGGCCTGCTTGTACTCGGGAATGATTACCAGAGTAGGAGGACTAGAGATGACCCAAGGCGCTTGGTAAGGAGTTGGTTTGAGTCCGCGGCTGACAATCAATCGGATGTGGACTCCTTCATACATGCCATTAGCATCGATTACCCTTTGGATCTCAGATAGGATCTCTTCTCTGGACTTGCAGATGTCCATTGAGATTGTCTCGGCCCCATGGAATAAGCGATCCATGTGCTCATCGATGAATACTAGGTGCCCATTGTGTAATCTAAAAGACTCCCAAACGCCATCTCCCAGTAGGAAGCCTGCATCGAAGACTGATACTTTTGCTTCACTTCTATGAACCAGGTCTCCATTAACCGAGATAATGACTTCTGAGTTACGAGGGTCGTCCTCATACTCGTGAGTGCCCATCTCCTACCTCAGAAGTCGTTCCCTGTAAGGCGCTCATACATCGAAGCATACAGCCGTGCGGTCTTGTCAATCATTTCCTGAGGGAGGGCCGGAATTGGAGGCTCATCTAGCCCCTTGTCTCTAGCATCATACAATACCTCATGATGCCCTATATCGATGTAATGCTCCCTTACGAACTCCTTCGAAAGAGATTCTATTTTACCTTGTGAGTAAGTCTCCGAATCCCACCATCTGTCCTCATCCAAGGTTCCGAACGAGTCGACTAGGACTGGCTTTCTACCCGGGCCTAGGGCGAACTCCTTCTTGCCATCAACGTGAATCAAGCCACGCTTTCCAGCCTCTCTATCGATAATTGCGTCAATCTTGAGAACTGCTTCCAAAATCGAGTCGAATTCTTGTTCGGTCAGATTCGAAATCTGCAGAGCCTCCTCTCTGTCCAGAAGTCGGTCGAAGGCCTCGAACTTGGTGGACACTTCCAGATACGGTTGTGGTAGTTTGCAATTCTCCTTCAACTTAGTACCTGGCTCAAAACCGAACTCCTCGGGCCCGACATCACCCTTGGCATAGCGGCGCCAACCCGAACCTGCCAGATGGTGTCGGCAGATTACCTCGAGGGGGACGAATACATTTTCCATATCTCGGGGGATAGCTCCGGGCTCCTTGATTACCTCAAAGCGCTTGGCCAGACACCTATCAGGAGCATTCATCTCAATCAAATGAGTGTCGCAAATTCCTTCATTAGTTATTAGATCAAACCAGTGACAGGTGGTTCTGTTCAGGCTTTCTCCCTTTCGAGGGATTAGGGAAGGAATGATTTGATCATAAACAGAAATCTGATCCGTGTATCTGAATTCCAGTATATCCGGATCATCTGTACTCCAAACCTGCTTGACCTTTCCAGAGTAAAGTAACTCGCCCATGTAATACCTAATCTAATCGCCTCGATTAATATTACTAAATGAAATTGTGTAGATTCGAATAGTCTCAATTTCTCCGCCTATTCTATATCTAATGAACAAGTGAAAGGGATGACCCATCATGCGTGAGTTGGCTCCCCTATCTGTTAGGAATCAGCCTGTAAGAGTAAACCGGGTGGTTTCGGTTGTTGCTCTTCTAGTAATTGTAGGATTGGTGGGTAACAGTCAAGCCGCCGACTACAAGAGTGGATGGTACGTTGGAGATTCCGGTTCCGAATTAAATCTAAATTCGGCTGAATCCTTCGGTGAACAAATCTGGGTTTTCGGCGACTCAGGACTAATCCTAATCAGCAGTGACTTCGGACAGACTTGGGCACCAACAGCATCTCCAATTTCCGAAGACATCCATTACTCCGACTCAGCCTTCGGAGCACTTGCGATAGCGGGTAATTCAGGTATGCTATTACTCAAGCAGGAGGTAAATTCTGATTGGGTTGAATTGCCTTTATCCGAGTCGATTAATGGAATCTCACTAACTGGAAACAACAGCTTGGTCGCAGTTGGAAATGAGGGTGCGATGTGGAGATATGGGGGTTCAAACTGGGAATTTATACCGACAGGAGTTGATGAGGACTTGCTCGGTGTTTCCTTCCTAGATGAGGATTTAGGAGTTGCAGTTGGGGAAAATGGCACCATCATTTTCTCTGAGGATGGGGGGCAGTCTTGGGACTACCGAGATGCTCCGAGTGAGGTAATTGAGAGTTCAATTGTTTCTGTCGAGTTCTTCAGTTCAGTGAGGATCTACGCGGTAACTGAACAAGGACACATCATCAAGTCGGCTCGAGAGGGTACGACCGATGTCGGATTTCTCTGGAACTTAGTTGAAATCGAGAGGCATTATCCTCCCGGGACTAATGAGTTCGTGGGAGAATTGACTTCGTTAGGAGTTACAATTCATTCGATTGATGTTGTTTCGACCAACAAATTCCTGCTTGTCGGCGCTGGTGGTTATGTCTCAATGAGCAATGATGGAGGGAACATCGTCAGACAGCAAATCAATCCCGCAGGTAACAACACATCTCTCTACGAAATTGCCATGATTGATGGATTCGATGGAATTGTAATCGGAGAACAGGGCTTGGTTTTGTGGACAGATCGAGCAGGGGAGGATGAACCGGTCGGATTTGAAGTGATTAATTTCAACGATTTCGACAATTTCGTTGATTACTCCAAAGATATGCTGTTCGCGGGTTTCATCGCTACGATCAAAATTGTAGTCTTTGGGATTGTGATGGGTTTCCTGTTTGGAGTAACCTTGGCAATGTGCAAGACCTCTCCGACTTCGATGAAATATATGGTGGAGAGGTTCGACCCGAAAATGGTCAGAGTGGTTGGAATCTTACTTGCAATTGGAGGTCTGTATCAGTTCTACATCGCAGTCCCGAAGATTGCGGATCTTGGACTGGATGGAATAGAGAACATCTTCATTCCTGTTGGAGATCCGGGGTCCTTTGGTAGAGTTCTTCTGGGAATCGCCCTGACGTTCGTGGGCGTTCTATTCATGACCCATGATGGAAAATTCTCCAAGTTGGATTTGAAAGGATTCAAACTCAACCCATGGGGCGTCAGGCCTCTAAATACAATAGCCACATTGTACACTGATTTCTTCCGTAATACTCCTCTTATTGTACAGTTTATGTTCATTCATTTCGGACTGCAGTTGGGCAGGTTGATTCAGGAGCCCGCTCAGGCATTTCTAGAGGATTCAACAGGAGGAGTGGCTCAATTCATCAAGGATGAGTTCCTCAATGACAGAGCATACATCAGCGCAATTTGCGCCCTTGGGTTCAACTCTGGGGCATACCAGTGCGAGACTATACGCGGGGCAATTCAGGCAATTCCCTCTGCTCAAATGGAGGCCGGCAGGAGTATTGGTCTGACATATCTCCAGACCATGCGACGAGTTATCATGCCTCAGGCCATCAGAATCTGCATACCCCCTATGGGCAATGAAATGGTCAACCTAGTGCTCAATTCTTCGCTGGCCATGGTTATCGGTTATGCTGAGTTGACTAGGCAGGGTAAACTGATCACTGCAGTCACATTCCAGATGGCATACACTTGGGGCATGGTTCTGGTTTCCTACTTCGTTATCACATGGACCTTGGCCTTAATTCTCAGGCGGCTTGAGGAGAGCACCAGAATACCCGGATTGGGGATGACAGGAGGTGAGTGATTGTCTGATGGGCTTCTAAGGATAGAGAATCTGCACAAGATTTACTCTGGTGGAGTGCATGCTGTCAGAGGCATATCATTCAGTGTAAAGGAAGGGGAGTCGGTGGCGATAATCGGCTCTTCGGGAAGTGGTAAGTCTACCGTACTTAGGTGCATTAACCGGTTGATTGAGCCGACAGACGGAGAAGTCTACCTCAAGGACGAGCAGATTAACACCCCACATGCCAACATAAACGAAGTCAGATCGAGGATTGGCATGGTCTTCCAGTCCTTCGAACTCTTTCCACATCTGAGAGTTATTGACAACATCACTCTAGGATTGATTCAAGTTCGAGGGATGTCCAAGGCAGAAGCCGAGAAGCAGGCATTAGAAGTGCTCGACAGGGTCGATATGCTTGACAGGAAAGATGCTTATCCTGGAAATCTTTCAGGAGGTCAGAAGCAAAGAGTAGCAATCGCTCGCTCGCTAGCGATGAAGCCAGAAGTGATGTTGTTTGACGAGCCTACGAGCGCATTGGACCCTGAGTTAATCGGCTCGGTCCTACAGACCATCAGGAGCCTTGCTGATGATGGCATGACAATGGTAGTTGTTACACACGAGATTAGTTTCGCTAGGGATGTCGCAGATAGAGTAGTCTACATGGACGAGGGAGTTGTGGCTGAAGAGGGGCCGTCTTCAATTATCGATGAGCCCAAAACTGAGCGGATGCGGAAGTTCCTATCATCAATTCATGAGGATGAAGTGCTAGAGCATGTACATGAGAAACTAGTCGATGGCGATGCCAAGCACGGATATGTTCCGGATGGAAAGGGTCAGCGACCTCGTGGCTGAGTTTCAGACCATTCCCTGTGCCTGCATTGCTTCGGCTACCTTGAGGAAACCGGCGATGTTTGCTCCGGCGACGTAGTTGCCAGATACTCCATACTTCTCAGCAGTCTCATAGGCGTTCTTGTGGATGTTGACCATGATTCCTTCGAGTTTCTCGTCGACCTCTTCACGGGTCCAATTCATCCTCAGGCTGTTTTGGCTCATCTCTAGGCCAGAAGTCGCAACTCCGCCAGCGTTGGATGCCTTTCCAGGAGCAAACAGAATCCCATTTGCATGGAAGCACTCTACAGCCTCGGGAGTACAAGGCATGTTTGCTCCCTCGGCAACCGCGATGACGTTGTTTTTGACCAGCATCTGAGCCTCCTCGCCATTGACTTCATTCTGTGTAGCACAGGGCAGGGCGATGTCTACCGGAATATCCCACAGGCCGTTTAGATTTGGTTCCGGCTTGGAAGCAGTGTACTCGACCCCATCAAATTGGTCAGCGTATTCCTTGATTCTGCCTCTCCTGTTATTCTTCAGGTCCATGATCCAAGCCAGCTTCTCTCTGTCAATTCCTGCGGCGTCGTAAATGAATCCGCTGCTGTCAGACATAGTCACAGGCTTTCCACCTAGGTCGAGAACCTTCTCGCAGGCGAACTGGGCCACATTGCCCGATCCACTGATTGCGACGGTTGCACCATCGAAACTCTTACCCTTCGTGGCGAGCATTTCGCGAGCGAAGTAAACCAGACCATATCCTGTTGCCTCTGGTCGGATTAGTGAGCCGCCGTATGACATTCCCTTTCCAGTGAGTACACCTGTGAACTCATTTGCGAGTTTCTTGTACATGCCAAAAAGGTAGCCTATCTCTCTCCCACCTACTCCAATATCTCCTGCTGGGACGTCTAAGTCGGCGCCGATGTGCCTCCACAGCTCCATCATGAAAGACTGGCAGAAGCGCATGACTTCAGCATCGGACTTGCCTTTTGGTTCGAAGTCCGAGCCACCCTTACCTCCACCCATAGGAAGTCCAGTGAGGCTGTTCTTGAACACCTGCTCAAAGGCTAGGAACTTGAGGATCGATTGGTTGACACTAGGGTGGAATCTCAGCCCACCCTTGTAGGGACCTATTGCACTGTTGAATTGAATTCTGAATCCTCTGTTTACATGGAAATTTCCATCATCGTCGTACCAGGGGACTCTAAACTGGATAATTCTCTCGGCCTCGACTACAGCCCTGACTACAGGTAGGTACTCTGGGTGGGCTTCGATAACCGGAACTAGGCTGTCTAGGACCTCCTCCACTGCCTGATGGAACTCAGGCTGGTTCGGGTCTCTTGCAATTACGCTGTCGTACACTTCTTTCATTGTGCTGTCCATTGGCTCACCAAGGGGATTCTACGATTCCTGTTTGAGGGACCGGGCGCTTGCGCGAGCGTGGAGGGGCTTTTGAATGGTCTCATCATTAGTTATCCCGAAATAAGGCACTATGTGAGCCCGATAATATCAGGAGAAAAGGTGTCTTTCGGCCAACTGCGCGACTTTTTCACGGTGGCTAGGTAGAGTAATGACATATACTGCTGCTTGGCTTACTTGGCGGTTCCTCAGTGCGTCGGCAATCGGAGTGTGTTCACGGAACCAGCGAGTCTTTCCATCATCGCCCAGAATCCTAACTTCGACCTGCGACATCCTAGGTTCAGCAAGTAAGAGTTTGATGTTCGGCACATCTACTGCAACATAGCCCGGAGGAAGGCCTGCTCGATGAGCTAGATCATCCTCGAATTGACGTCTGCTCTCCGGGTTCTCTACTATACTCAGTAGATTCGTAGCCTGTTCTTCGCTCAGATCCTCCCTTCGCCTACTAGCACATACTTTGAGCAGTTGTCTGTACTTGAGTCGTCTAATCATGTCCTGAGCATAATCTCCTGCTCCAGACAAAGCTTCCCAAATCTCTGCGTCTACTCTGCGTTGCAGATCTATAGAATCGGGCAGGCTATCTGAGCTCCTCTCCACTGCTCTCGAAAGCATGACTTCGGTAACTCTGGTAACACGATGGAAGTAGACTGCACTGTACATCAGGGCGCGAGCCATCATCATTCCTTCAAGGGCCGGTAGGCCTCCTTCTTCGACCGCTATGTCGCCACTATGCCTCTCAAGACACATGATAAGTCTGCGGTGGTCAACTATTCCATGCTTGACACCCGTGAAATGAGAATCTCTGAGCAGGTAATCAAGTTGGTCGCAATCTACAGGGCCGTGTACTAAATGGGCGAGAGTAAGATCTTGGTCGACGAAGTCTTCCTTGCCGGCCGTCCATGCATTCAACGAGCGTTCAGTTCCACCGGCCCCGGGACCCCTAATCAGTCCAGCGACCTCCTTAGGATCAAGTCCGTGTGATTCAAGAATTTCAGGTACAGTTCTTCTGTCTAGAACGGAATTCTCCTCTCCTTCTCGTAGTACATCGTAGTCGCCGACTATGATTCCCTCGGTGATAGACATGTGATCCATGCCCCCTCTCTCGTGCAGAATATGCTCCAATGTGTGCGAGTAGGGCCCATGTCCTACGTCGTGCAGCATGGCGGCGGCCTGTACAGTATTGGTCTCATGTTCATCTAGGCCAAGAGACTCGGCCATCATTCCTGCAATATGTGAGACGCCTAATGAGTGCTCAAAGCGAGTATGATGAGCTCCCGGGAATACAAGATGTGCGAGTCCCAATTGCTTGATATGGCTTAACTTGTTCATCTCGGGAGTACTTAGCAAATCAGCCCTGACACCCTCAATTCTGAACTGCCCATGGATGGCGTCGTTGATTACCTTCATCGAAGACCCTGCGGGGTTGCGAAAGGACACTCTGCCTTGAATCGCACTATCGTAAATCTCTGTAATTCTGAAAAATATCATCCCAAATGTACAATATCTTGCATTTCAATTGTATTTCAATTGCAATACAATTAATAGGCTCTACCCGGTCTGCCAGACTCAGGAGGAATGCGAGTGGCCGGTGTCAGTCCGATGGTTTCGATGAGAATACCCGAAGATCACTTGCTTGAAATCGACCAGCGTGTCGGCCTTGATGGAATGAGGAATAGATCAGATGTTATTCGGGAGGCTGTTCGCAAGTACCTAGCATCTCCTCTGCCTTCAATGGGCGATCGTGTCGAAGTAGAGCTTGGGCCCGATTTGACCGCTAGGATGAGAGATTTCTGCAAGCTACACGGAGATACTCCTTCCTCCGTTTTGCGTCAGGCGGCTCGCACGCACATTGCCAAGGCAACACTTGAGGGAGCCACTGTTGACAGGGTTCTCGAGATGCGTATGGATGAGTTACGTGCGCGCTTTGATGAAGATTCGAACGCTATATGAGGTGAGAGATTGAGCGATGATGGGATGCACGGGAATACGAGGGGGCGCAGTAAGCGCCCCCTCGCCCAACCTTCCCGCAACCTCAGAGGATTGGTCAATAGGGCGAAACTCTCCAATGCTGCAGGATACGATGCTCGCGAAGTTCCTAGAATTCCGAATAGGGCTGATAAGGATAATCTGCTTTGAGAATCAACACACACCGTCCCGCACATTCGTGCGGGGCACCCTAATTGAGTAGTCTGAACCTTGATGCGTTGGACGTCCATCCGGCAGCATGGACAAAGGCATGTCCGACTGGAGTCGGTTCGAAAGATTGACTCCTTTCAGGGTTCGTGATGTACTCTTAGTAGCTAGCCATTTCGATCACTACCTGCTTGAGGAATCAGGATACTTGGCCGAGATAATGCGCCAGGAGTATTCGGACCTCAACTTATCTCAGTCTCCGAGAATAATCCACAGTCCAGAAGCCCGGGATGCCTTGAGATTGCTGCAGGCTCGGGAGTTCGATGTAGTCATCACGATGGCTCGGGTGGGTGACATGGATGTAAACGCGTTTGGAATCGAAGCGAAGAATATCTGCCCCGGACTACCGGTGATGATGCTCAGTCACAATACTAGAGAGTTGGCAGGCTTGAGTGCGGGTGAGGGCATTGACAGAATTTTCGTCTGGACTGGCGATAGTAGGATTCTGCTATCTATATGCAAACTAATCGAGGACGAGAAGAACGTGGAGAATGATGTCAGAGACGGAGATGTCCAAGTCATTCTGCTAGTCGAGGATAGTCGCCGATTCTACTCTGCATATCTGCCGCTACTGTACACGCAGTTAGTCAATCAAACAACCAGACTAATGGGCGAGGGCGGAAATCTGCATGAAAAACTCCTGAGGCTTCGTGCTAGGGCTAAGATCCTATTGGCCTCAGACATGGAATCTGCTAAGTCGATAATCAACAGGTATCAGAAGAATCTTATCGGAGTTTTCACCGATGGAAGATTCCCTAATGAAGGGGGAAATCGAGATACTGCGGGCTTAGAGTTGGTGAAATATGCTCAGCAGGGTCACCGTTATCTACCGATTCTATTCCAATCTAAGAACATTGAACTCAAAGATGAAGCTGAGGCCCTTGGAGTCAGATTCTTGCACAAGGAAGACAGTCAACTGTACCAGAGCATTGAAGACTTCATGGTAGAAGAGATGAACTTCGGAGATTTCGTCTTCCGCAAGCCGGATGGTGCTGAAGTCGGAAGGGCTTCTAATCTCAAAGAGCTTGCAGAGGGAATCGAGTCTGCACCGATAGAGAGCATTGAGCATCATGCGAGTAGAAACCAGTTCTCTCACTGGTTAAGGACACGGACTGAATTCTCACTTGCTGCTAGGATGAGGCCGATGACAGTGGAGGATTTTGAGGATTCAGAGGGAGTCAGGTCGTATCTAGCCGACTCCCTCCGAGGCCATATCGAACACGTCAAGATGCGTACAATCAGAGATTTTGACTCAAGTACAGGAGGGGTTGGCTTCCAGAGAATAGGTAGAGGTAGCCTAGGTGGAAAGGGGAGGGGTTTGGCGTTCTTCTTCACTAGGATGCCTGACTTGGGCTTGAGTGATTCACATCCCGAAGTTGATTTTGTCATTCCTCGATCAATAGTTTTGGCAACAGATGTATTCGAGGAATTCATCGATGATAATGAGCTTGCCAAATTCGCGTACAAAGACTACGACGATGAAGTCGTGGATTCGGCCTTCCTACAAGCAGACTTTCGACAAGATATAGTGGACGAGTTCTCTAAGTTAATTGAGGGAATCGACTGGCCTCTCGCTGTTCGCTCTTCCAGTCTGCTTGAAGACTCTAGTCATCAGCCATTCGCAGGGGTGTATTCAACTTACATGCTAGCCAACGACCATCCAAATTCAGAAATCAGGCTCAGTCGGTTGCTTGAGGCTGTTAAGTTGGTTTATGCATCTACTTACCACAGGGCGGCCAAGGCATATGTCAGTGCCACTCCGAGTACGATAGAAGACGAGCGGATGGCGGTGGTGATTCAGGAGTTAATCGGAGACGAAGTCAATGGTAGATTCTATCCTATCATCTCGGGAGCTGCTAGGAGTCACAATCACTACCCAGTCGAGCCGCTCCTACCTGAAGATGGGATTGCAGCGATCTGCATTGGTCTTGGCAGGCAGGTCGCAACCGGTGGAAAGTGCCTCAGGTATAGCCCTGGGCAGCCTCGCAGGATACATCAGTTTCACAACAACCAATCTACATTGGATACCTCTCAAAGGAATTTCTTCGCCATCCCTATGAATCAAGAAAGTGGTTCTGTTCATCCTTCTGAAGAAGAAAACCTCCTCAACCTGGGATTGAAAGAGGCAGAGAAAGACGGTTGCCTGTCACTTGTTGGTTCGACATATGTCACCTCTGATGATCGGATTGTTGATTCTGTCAAAGTTGATGGAGGACCTAGGATTGTAACCTTTGCACCCATCCTAAAACATGGCAGATTTCCTCTATCAGAGATTCTGCATCACGTCCTGACTTCTTGCGAGAACTACATCGGATCACCGGTTGAAATCGAGTTCGCTGTTTCAATCGATTCTTCTGGCTCAAAACGCTTTGCTATCCTCCAAGTACGCCCTATGATGGATGGGTCAGTGGACATTGACGTCGATCTGGATAAAGTCGACAGGGGAAAGGCAGTCTGCATCTGTAGCCAATCTTTGGGCAATGGTGTGATCGAGGATGTTCGAGACATCGTCTATGTCCATCCAGAGAGACTAGACAGGATGCACACAGTTGACTTGACTTCTGAAATCGAGGCCATTGACGCCGCCCTGAGGGATGAGGAATGCCCTTACATCTTGATTGGCCCTGGTAGATGGGGTTCATCCGATCCTTCATTGGGAATTCCTGTCCAATGGGAGCAGATCATGGGATCTAGGGCTATTGTCGAGGTGCCTATGGCTGACATCCATGTCGAACCTTCGCAGGGAACGCATTTCTTCCAGAACATCATCACTTTCAACATAGGTTACCTGACCATTGGTCCTGACGACTTCCTCGATTGGGATTGGTTGGACTTGCAAGATGCTTTGATAGAGTCGGGCCCTTTGAGGCATGTGAGGCTAGAGAGTTCTCTAAAGGTGATTCTGGATAGTCGCGATTCTGAGGCTATAATCACGAAGTGATGGCCAATCTTCTTGGTCGTTCTATCGTCAGGACGGTTTCCATGAGGCCAAATCAATCCGGGGAGTTCGGGGTTTTTCTCGCTCACGATGAGCTCAGAGAGTCTCAAGGGGAGATGATTGTCGATGGGATCGCAGCTCTAGGTTCAGGAGGTTTTCTGCTCGCTTCAGCACCTACGGGGATAGGCAAGACTGCAGCCGCACTGGCAGCCGCTTTAGATGCATCAAGAAAATCCTCAGAACCCAAAGTTGTCATGTTCCTTACCGGTAGACAGTCACAACACAGGATTGTCGTAGATACAGTCCGTAGGATAAATGAGAAACTCGATGAAAACAGCAAGGTTAAGTTGGTCGATCTGATTGGACAACAAGGTATGTGCATCAATGAAATCAGACACGAACACAGGGCTCTGTTCTCGAGGCTGTGTGCCGATAAGAGAGGTTCCAGGACTTGCAAACCATGGCTTGCCGACTCGGAACTAATTCGGCCTCGAATTCTCCAAGACCCATTGCATGTGGATGAGTTGGTCTCAATGTGCGAAGGGCGCGACAATGAATTGCCGCATGGAATATGCCCTTGGAAGGCAGCTAGAGAGTCTGCTTCATTCGCAGACATCGTGGTATGTGACTACAATCACGTATTCGTTGAGGCAGTGCGTGATTCATCTCTATCTGCCATGGGACTAGATCTAGATGATATGATTCTGGTCGTTGATGAAGCGCACAACCTGCCAGATCGAATTAGAAGAGGATTCGAGCGAAGAATCACGATGAAAGTCATTAGAGATGCAGTATTTGAGATTGAGGAACATACTGAAACTCTTCAATCAAAAGGTGCAGAACTCGAAGGAGCGGATTCAGATGCCAATAATTCCGAATTAGACCGCCTCAGGAGGTCCAAAGCCGCGATGAGGAGATTGAGAGAAGGGCTACCGCGGTGGTTTGCAGAGATTGAGGGTGGGCTTGCCGGTAGTGTGGGTGAGGATCAGAGAGTTTCGATGACGGATTTCGTTGAGCGAGTTTCGGGAATACTCGCCGAAGATGTAGAGAGGAGTATCGAGACTGATGCGCTTGTCAAGATGTTGCAGACGATTAGGGTCGAAGTCGATGAGACTGATGAGGATATGGAAGAAGAGACTGCCTGCATGAGATTGGCTATCTTGCTTCAGACTTGTATGCAGAATCACGATAGTCCGGCGTTCGCACTCGTACATGACAAGATTGCCGGAGAGGAGCATCGTCTCACAACTCATCTTCTGGACCCGGGCGTGGTCTCGGAAGATCTTCTCAAAATGTGCAGTGGAGCAATCATGATGTCTGGTACACTATCTCCTCCAAAGATGTACGGAGACCTCCTCAAGATCCCCTTGGATAGAGTCTCCATCATCAAGGAATATACCTCACACTTCCTATCCGAGAGACGACCTGTGCTGATTGCCAAAGATGTCACAAGCAGGTACCAGGATAGAGGAGAAGAAAATACTTCCAGATTGAGGGCGCATATTCACTCAGTCCTCAAGAAGACGCCTGGTCATGTGGCCGTTTTCGCTCCAAGTTATGCTTTGTTGGAGCAGATACTAATCGAGGATGAGGATTGGATAGTTAAGAGTCGTCGGATGTTGCAAGAGAGACCTGGTGACTCAAAGGAAAAGATGGACAGAATGGTGGACACCCTGCATCGATATAGACGTGAAGAAACTCCGGCCATACTCGCTGGAGTCCTAGGTGGAAAACTGGCCGAAGGGGTGGATTATCCTGGAAACATCCTCGATGCTGTAATCTGCATAGGTCTGCCTTTACCCCCTCCAAGCTCCAGACAGGATGCTTTGAGAAGTTACTATGAGGAGCGTTACGGAAAGCAGACGGCTTGGAGATATGCAGGCTCTCAGCCTGCGATAAATCGGCTGCTTCAGGCTATGGGGAGGCCCATCAGAAAAGCAGCAGACCGAGCATTAGTAGTCCTTCTGGAGAAGAGGCTGTTACAACGAGGATACAAGTTCTGTCTACCTGAAGGTATGCACATGGTAGAGAGTGTCGATTCAGTCCGTACTGAGCGACACGCAGAGAGATTCTTCAGAAACAACCCGGACCCGGCCAAGCACATTGAGTGAGCAATGGGTTCATCCGAGTCTCTTGCTTCGGAGTGACAATGCAGTGGTCGAGGATACAAGTTGAGATGCCGGACTCCAGTGCTCAGATTGATGCAAGTCTGGGTGTTGTTGAGTCAGGATTGGATGCTACTGCCGAACAGATGCATGACAAATTCATGGGCTCTATTCCTCATCTTGAGGAAGTTCGAAACGAGCACTGGGCAGTCGTTTCAGATCTCTCAAACTCAGTCGAGGCTTCGAAGATGATGTCGAGAGATTTTCAGCCAATTGGAGAGATGTTGTCAGAATTTGGAGGTTCTATGGGAGACCGGGAGATTTCAATTCCTTTACCTTCGACTGTCCCTGACCAATTGGTCATTGAGACTGGAACTGAAGGCAGTGAAAACCTAGTGAGATTGATTGCGCCTGAAAGATTTGGAGGGTCCATCAAGCAATTCTCACTAAACGATGGTGATTCGATAGCAGCTGCTAGATGGTCAGATGGCTCATTAGTATTGGAGCTCAACTAATCTTCACTAGCGATGAAAGAGTCCCTCTCCGGGAACTCCTGTAGCTCGTCAATCTCCTGAAGGACGGTAGACAGTGCCATCTGAGCATTCTGCCGATGAGGCTCTCCAAGCACGTGACTAGAGTATCTCGCTTCCTCGAAGATTCGATCCAGTGCAACTAATGCCTGGTCACTGATTGGGAGGGCATTTCGAATTGCTATCTCAAACTCCCTGACTGTCTCGAAGTCTCTTCTCAAGAATCCTCTACTCATCAATATCTGACATAGGCTCTCATAGCAGTTGAAGATAGCTTCCCTGACCTCATCACCTGCGGCCAACAATTCAGCTGTGTAACTGAACACGCCTGCTAGTTGGTCAATAGTGGCCTGCCTACGGCGGCGAATTAGCATAGCAGCTCCAGCAACAAGAAGAATTGCAATGAGTGCAAGTCCTAGCATAGTCGTGAAGCCAAAAGTTTGGGTCGACTGCTTCTCATAGGTTACTTCTAGACCTCCATGGAAATTTGCCAACCATGTCTTATTGATAGGATCTACATATTCGGAATCGGTAGAGAAGCACACAGTGAGCTCTCCCCAGAAAGTCTGATTGTGGAATGAGGGTAAACCAGTGAATGACTCGAACTCATAGACGAATAATCCGTTCTCATCTGTGGGGCCGACTACTGAAAAGTGGGCCGATGAATCTCTCTGATCACAGGTGCCATTCACCAGGTAAGCTGACAGAGGGAAGTTTTCCACTGGTTGTCCGGTATCAAATGCTGTCACATTGACGGCCCCAGAAATCAATCGCTGCCCCTGAGAAATATGCAGAGAATCTGGAGTAAATCGGTATACAACGGATATCAAGATATCAACCTCTACCTCCAATGTTTCCCCATTTAGATATCTCGAACCATCTGGTTCAACCGTTATTGTGAGAGTCAATGGACCCCGAGGCATGACTTGGATTGCATTAGTTACTAGTCCGAAGTGCTCAGTCCCATCATCGGACCAAGGAACTCCAGATAGTGGAAGAAGGCTATCCTCCCATTTCAGAGAGATGGTCATGTTACTCATTACGTTGGAATCTCCACCAATCTCCAATATTCTACCTTGAATCTTGATTGGAGCAGTAGGATCTCCTCTTATGATGTATAGATTGTTAGGGAATATATCGATGTCGATGTCTGCTCTAGTGTATACAGTCAAGTTGTATTCAGTAGACAGATAGTAAGTCTCTCCGCCGAAAGCAAATTCGACTGTGTGCGGGCCTCTTGCTATATCGTAACCGAGATAGTGTGAATAGCTGAATGTACCATCTATTGAAGTGGTAATGGTAGCAACATTTTCACCATCCAGAGTGATTGAAATCTCCCTGTTTTCAAGTCCCGGCCTATCGGATGAATCTGCATCAAACAATCTCCCAGTGAAGTTCCAGTTCCCCCCTCTGGTCATGACTGAATCATCGACTTGAAGGGTCATTCCTGAGTGATATGCAATAATCAGATTGGTTTCTGAAAGTCCTAGTCTATGATAACCCTGCTCTGGGGCCCTCACAGTTAGAGTGTGATTGCCCACTTCAAGGAAGTCAGAAACCGTCCATAAGTACGACCATTGGCCATTCTCATCTGAACTGGTAATTCCGATTAATACTCCGTCGACAAAAATCTGCAAAGAGTGATTGCCCAGCCAACCATCTGGGAGATTGTCCTTGACCGAACCACTGAGAGAGAGGGGGTCTCCGACAGCAACTGCAGCAGGTTGGTCGATTTCGATTGAAACTGGCCCATACACTGTGAATATAGTTGAGGAGTTGGTGCCTAGGATGAATTCCTCGCCCTGATATGAAATGAGAACGATTCGGGGGCCTAGTTCCATGTCTGGGGGCACGGGGATATACAGGCTGAATGTACCATTCTCATCGACTGAAAGTGCGGTTAGATATTGCCCGTTCATTGAAACTTCGAGGGTTCTGTCAGGTAGCACCCTACCTGACCCATCAGTAAGCATCCCCTCAATCAGTAACAACTCATTCCTATCTATTTCTCCTGGCGGTGTAGTGAGAACAACTTGGGAAGTCTGTGTCACATTGAACAGGCCTGTGTAGGTCGAGGGCAGGTAATACTCAGGGTTCAGTGAGTCCCCTTGTCCCATTGGGTCGACCCATGTGAAACCACCGAGGAATCTGACCGTCATCGAATGGGCTCCGTAGTCGGAATCCAAAGGTAAGTCATAGGTGATAGTCCACTCGCCTGTGGTAGCATTGGACTGAGTAGAATAAACTGGACCAACGCTGACTCCGTCAATCTCGAGATGGATGATTCCGCCCTGAGCATTGTCTGCGTGTATAAGATTCTGGCCATGCTCGTCTAGCAGAGTTCCACTAAATGTAACACTCTCTCCAGCAATCGCTGAGCCTGTGATTGAATCAATCTGCAAAACAGTTGGAGCGAGAATGATTACGCGGGTTGAAGTCTGATCTCCCACTAGTCCAGTTGTCCCATTGACTCCTTCGAAGTCGGCCGAAATTACCAACGGCCCTGGTGTTCTGAAACTATCAACTGTGATTGTTGTTGTCATCGTACCATTGGGATCTGTTAATCCAGTGGACTCAAGGTTTCCTTCAACGTAAATTTTGACCGACTCTGCGACAACCGGTTGGCCAGCATTATCAATTAGGGAAATACTGACATTTATGGAGTCGCCTCGAACTGTTCTGCGATCGGGATCTAAATCTAACGGATCTATTATGCTGAGGAGAGAATAACCTCTACTATCGAAAGCGGCTTCGCCCGATCCGGAACCGTAGTAATTCACTGTGGGTGTGTATGTGGCGAGTAATGTGTGCGTTCCTCGTGGGAATGTTAAGTCAAGTCTGATGTCGGCGGACCATGTACCATTAGGTGAGACAGAACCTCCTGTGACAGTGAAGGTAGAGCTTTGGCCATCAATTTCGAATGTAAGTGAAGCGGGGAGAGTATTGCCATTACGATCGATGATTCCGGAGCCATTGCTCGAAGTTAAAGAGCCGCTAATTGTGAAAGTATCTCCTGCGGTCGGGTTTGCCAGAATCGGATCGATTGTCAAATTGGTTGGAGATCTAACAGTGATAGTAGTAATTACCGTACCAGAGGAATGTAGATTGGATGAACCATTGAATAACAGAGTTACTACGATTAGGCCTAGAGGGTGCGAATGAGGGACATTGAATGAGAAGTTTGCAATTCCGGCATCATTAGTCTGAATTTCGGATAACCAAGTATCATGGAACTTGGCTGCAACTGTGAAGTTGCCCAATTGCTTGTCATTGTCGCTTGATTCGACCAATCTGGCTCCGAAACTGATCGAAGAGCCTCTATCTACGACCGTGTTAATTATTGGAGTCTTTTCAACAAATTGAGTGACGCCTCGAACTAGAATTGGAGCGTTTCCAGTACCAGTCAGATAAAACGGGGAGCTGCCGTTAATCACACTGACAACGACTGTTTTCGTACCACTACTTACTCCGTCGGCCAGAGGATCTGTGGGGACTGAAATATTGAAACTTCCATCACTTGCAGTATTTACGCTGTTGATTAGAGTCTCAGAAGAGTCGCCCAAGAAGAATACTTCCAGCGCCATGGGGCCATCTACTGAACGGTTACTGTCTACCCCATCGAGGACTCTTCCGCTCATTGAGAATACTTGGCCTGCAGTAACTTCGGGAGGAATGCTGTCAATCTGTACCAAACTAGCCACTTGCACTGTGAGATTGACAAAACTATCGTTCCCTAGCCAACGGCCTGCTCCCTCTAAACTCAGTGGATCCAAGATATCATCAGGGGCATGGACTCGAACAGTGTAGAAACCTGGAGCAGTGTCTGCAGGGATTGTGGGTGAGAATTGTGCTATTCCATCAGAACCGGTTGTTTGGTTCTGAAGTAATTGCTGTGAAGATCCTCCCCAATCAAAGTAAATCTGAGCAAGTATGCCTTCCAAAATTGATTTGTCTTCAACATCAGAGATAGTGGCGTTTACTTGCATTGTTGAACCGGCGACTACAATGATATCCGAAGGAGTGGATTCGACAACAAACTCGGTTTGGATTCCAGCACGGTAAGAAACCCCATCTTCCAGTTTGTAGTATACGCCGCCGGCTGGTGGATTAGAGTTGAAATCAAGAATCACCTCAAGTTGGTAAACTCCTGAGCCCACCCCTTCAGGCATTTCAAAACTAAGATTGTAGCCTCCTGTATTCTGATCAATCCAGCCGGAAGCCAGTCTCCTCGTATTCGGAGGAGCTGGTGAGCCATCCGGGGCGTCCGGGAGATCAGAAGGTACCAGCAGACGGACCACAATAGAGGAATTGTTTCCTGTAATTGCAGTATCATGGAAGATATCATTGGCGAATCCTGAGACCCAATTAGATGAGCCGCGAGGAGTCCATTCCAGCCCCAACTGTACCGTCGCATTTGCCTGTCCCTGAATTCTAATTACTTCAGAAGTTGTAGCTGGACGAAGCCAAGTGGAGCCATTGTAACTCAACTCCCAGGTGTAATCACCAGCAAACATTTCCGAGGGAGCAGTGAACTGTACTCCGAGCCTTGGTAAATCGATTGGGTCAGTGGCGTTCCACACCACTGAGCCATTCAATTCTAGACTGTATTCACCAATGAATTGGGCTAGAGAAGAATTGGTGTGATCTGTCAATAGGACCTCGATATTTGTAGGGGTCCCACGAGGAACTGGTTCAAGTTGGTAATTGAAGTTTACAAAACTCCTGATTCCATATTGGTCAGTGAATGTCGCTTGATCATTAGCATATAGGCCATCGGAATCGAATTCCAACTTTACCTGAACTTCTCCAGCAGGTAATGGGACGCTCTGGGCAGAGAATTGCCAAACCAATGAAAACTCTCCTGCAATGGAGGTCCAGTTACTGTCATTGAGGTACCATGATGTGAGAGCGACGTAGGCGCCATTCGTATTGGCCCTCCTCATCTTCAAGGTCAAAGTACCATTCAACGGATCTGAACTTGGACCTCTGCTTAACACAGATCCATTCAAGTATATACTAGAGTCAATCTCTAGGATACTACTGTTCAATCCGGGCCCCTCTAAGGTGATAGTCAGATTAGGAGCAGGGGTGATGTTGAACTGGAAATCGAGACTATTAGGGCGGACGTGATAAGAGGGAGATGAGGCGTTGTTGAGGTCGTCCTGATGCCAACCGAAGAATCCGATTGAGGCGTTCATCAGACCAAGAGGTTCGGACTCATTGATTGGAATTGAGAACTCGTAGTATCCACCTGCTCCTAGATTGGAAATTAGGCTGACTGGACCATCTACAGTAGTGGTGTAATTCAGAACCACTTGCAAGTCATCCAATTGTGTTGGATCTGTGTATGGTGAACTTGCCCAAGAAAGATCCCCTACAAGCAGAGTTTCCACACCCGCACCTAGCATCGGTTCAACGACCGGAGTGGGCTCTCTGATGCTGATTGAGACATCGTCAGAGATATTCAGTGTCCAAGAATCGGAAATTCCTTGGGATGAGATGTATGTACGTTCATGCACATACAGGACTAGAGATCCATAGCCGGGATCGATTACTTCTGAAGGTGTGCCATTCAGGTTGAATGAACCATTAGCATCAGTGACTCCTGATGCCACGAGATGTTCAGAAACTGCCGCACCACCGGGTACATTCGCGGTCTCATTCGTTAGGACTAGATACATTTCAATTGAGATATTATCTGCAGGAGTTGCATTTTCTACGAATTGCAGAGTTCCATTCATCCAAATATCGCCCGAAGACAAATCTCTCTCATACCACAAAGGACCCCAATCCTGCTGAACAATTTCTACAGGTGCAGAGTTAGGGCAGGCCTCAAATGGAATCCAGCCCATATCCAATCCTCCCTGATTCTGATTTGCCTCCATGTGAACCTCTACCCATGAGGTGAAATCTTTGCCATAAACTTCGAATGACTTTCCTGTCCAAGTTCCCCCAGTAAATCCTGTAACCTTTCTAGTAGGTAGGCCAGCAACCCTAAGCATAACTGAAAACACTGTTGTAAATTCATCACAACTTCCTTCTCTAGTGGTGTTCAGAATCCAGTGAGCTAGATCCCTCTCAGGGGAGCCAATTGGATGATCATCGTTCCTTCCGGATCCATCATGGTTGAGTGTAAAATTGAGTGTGCTATTTCCGTTGATTAGGAAGTTCTGTATGGCGAGAACTTTTTCCCAAGCAGTGAAGGCACCGGAGTCGTTGATCACATCCATTGTGATCCCATAGACGTATGACTTGTTAGATGAATGATCGGGGATGTCAAATGCGTAGGGACTTCCTGAGAAAGCGGTCGAGTTATCGATGATGTGAGGGCCGAGAATTACTGTAGGTGAAGTTACGAATAAGGTGTCAACATAGGATTGATCGATAATAATGTCACGAGTGTAGTTTGAGAAATTCATACCTGCATTGCTATCTTGCCAACTTGAGTAATTAACGGAATTATATGGGGCAATCAGTTCCACCCCGGGGCCAAGAACTCCGCTCTCGTAATCTATTTGCCATAAATTCAGTTCAGAACCATTCACGCCCCAGAAACTAGAGTCGGCGACACCTTGGGTGGTGGACCACTCAAAGGTCATCTGAGTATTGCCAACTAGGGTGTTGTTGACTCCCCAAGATACACCGGTGTAGTAATCGTAAGTGTGCCATCTCCAGTATTGCTGGACCCCATAATCGAGATCTGAGGTCAAGTTCGTTACAGTGAAATATAGCTCGTTGGCATTGATATCATCGGAAGGATCCCAGGGGTCTCCAGCTGAATTCAAACATCCAATATCCCAGAATTCAGAGGTGCATTCTTGGCCATCTGGGATGCCTCCTCCATCTGTATCTGGATCTCTCCAATCGGTACCAAGTTGTTGCTCAATGGTGTCTGGTATTCCATCACCATCGGTATCCACAGGATTGAGATCATCGAAGGAATTATTCTGTGGATTCGTCCCATCGAGGTATTCTTGGCCGTCGGCTACGCCTCCATTATCAGTATCAGAGACATTCCACAAAGTGTAGTATGTATCTATGGTGCCATTGCCACCTACTCCGAAAATTAACTGACACCCGGTAGTATTCTCAAAGTAATTGTTCAATCCATCGCCATCTGAATCGAGCAGATTATCGCAAGGATTGTTTGGGTCCGTATCTTCCAGAATTTCGGTTAAGTCATCGACTCCGTCATCATCGGTATCGTACAGGTTCGGATGAGAGATATATCCCCAAGTACTGAGAAACTCTTCCCAGTCTGCCAGTCCATCTCCATCAGTATCGGCGTAGTCATCATCGCATTTGGGCTCATTTGTGGCGTTCGGACTAGCATCCCAGCACCAAGAGAAATTGACAAAAATAACGCTATCGGCGTCGGCCGGTTTGTCCACGTCAACGTTCCTCAAAGTATTCTGAACCATGGTCTCATACCTGAATGCAGTCAAATTACCATTAGAGGAAAGATAGTACCCCATAGGGGCATTATTCTGCCTCCAATCCTCCGGAGATGGGTTAAGTTCCAAAGTCGAGTTCAGAGTTAGTTCTGAGTTGAGTGCATCCCAATTAGTGATTGTTAGTTCCACCTCGACAGTTGAGAGGCAGGGATCGGTCAGGTGACCGAAGTCTAGTTCGTCGCCATCATTGACGCCGCCCCCATCAGTATCAGACACATTCCACAGAGTACAGGTCATGTTCTCTTCCCAATTGTCAATTCCATCACCATCGAAGTCGCCTGAGTCTTCAATTCGTGTCGGATCTGTCTCGCCAGTGTCAACAATTCCGTTACCATTGACATCTTCTTCTCCGTCGTCAAATTGATCGCCATCAGTGTTGTTATTCCTAGGGTCTGTGGCCTGGGGAGGGTTGCCATATGCTCCATTGACCTCTACGCCATCCGAGATTCCGTCGCCATCGGTGTCAACCGAAGTGGGATCCGTTAGCAGAACTAGGGCCTCATAGGAATCGTTCAATCCATCTCCATCAGTGTCATTGTTATTTGGATCGGTCTGAGTAATTCCGTCGACTTCTGCAGTGAAAATAAGGCAACCCCCAGGACCAAGTCCCAGAATTGGATTGCAAGGGGACTCGGTTGCTGTCATGTTGAATGGGCCCGGGCGGAAATACTGCGTAGGAGGGTTAGTTGATCCATTTCGGGTCCCCCAGGCGGGGTTGACGTATTCCCAGAGGTTACCAAGGCCATCGCCGTCTGGGTCTCCATTTGCCCCATCCATATTGGAATTGGAAGTCGGATCGAGATTATTGGCGACCTCCCATGCATCAGGCATGCCATCGCCATCGGTATCCCATCCATCTGGATCCTCATCAATTAGGCCATCACCATCGTCGTCGTCGCTACTACAGTCTGCATCCCCATCCCCATCAGGGTCTTGAGTATCCACCAATCCGTCCTTGTCATTATCCATCTGGTCATTACAGATATTCCCCATCGGATCTTCGTCGAATCCATCAGAGCCTGATCCTTGGATAATCTGCATGGCGCTCTCTTCATCCCATTGCCTTACGGGGACGGTCCCGTTCCACCAAACTCCATTGTCAAGAACAGTAGGAGTAGAAGGGGAATCCCAACCACTCGGAATTGCATATTGGTATTCGTTGAGATTGGTGAATGCGTCCCCATCGGGATCTCCTGTAGAGCCGTTGTCTCCGGACGGCGATAGAGGATCTAGGCCATACTGCCACTCCCAACCGTCAGGCAGTCCATCGTTGTCTGAATCCCAGTCCTGCGGCTGGGTGTTGATGTAGAACTCAAGGCCATAGGTTAGACCATCGCCATCGGCATCGGTACTCGCCAACGCCTCCCATTGTCCAAATTGGAAGGCTGCGTGAGAAGACAGTAACAGAATGATGGTGAAGAGGATTGCTGACCTTCGCTTTTGAGGTAGCTTTTGGCTCGTATATTCGGCTCTAATGGTTAGCACTACGTCACCCCTTACTGCCTATGGCAGAAAGTTAGGGTCTTAAGACGAATGGAGCGTCGTTCGGACAGGTATCACAGAGGTCTCAGACAAGTTCTATCTCGTCATCGTCATAATCATCCGAATCTTCTTCCTCAAATGTAGTGACAGGAGCAGGGATTGAATCCTCATCTTCTTCTTCCAAATCATCATCTTCGTCCCCTCCTAAAGACTCAAGATAAGCCAAGTGGGAAGTCCATCTTCTACGGTTTATTCCACTTTGAATCCCAGCAAATAGAAGGAGAATTCCAACTAATGCAACTATCATCGTCGAGATTCTAGGATGAGAAATCTCGTTGATTAGAATGTCTAGTAAAGAGGAAATTCCAACGGTCATTGTAACGGAAATTTCAGCAGTATATTCGTCGGGCCAACTCTGTTCGGTGTCAAATGGAGTGGCTGAAACCAAAACAGGGATTTTATCACCATTATTTGCAGACTCTGGGACGGTTACTTCTAGATTGAATGTAGACTCTTCAAAAGCGCCCAACTCAATCAATGGGGAGCCCGAGGGGCCATCTATGTCGACTGTCCAGCCAGATTGCTCTACCTCAGCATCTAGCAGGACTGTGAGTGGACCATTGCCATTGTTCTTGACTTTAAGTTGCAGCGTGTAAGCCTCACCCGGGAGTAATTCATAATTCGGCGATACTTGGACAATCTGCAACGCAGGCTCTCCGGACTCAATCTCAAAGACAATTGGGAGATCGAAATACCTAGCATCATCGTCATCGATATCCTCGATCACTCTGAGATATATCGTATGATTACCTGCTACAACCTGATTGGTTAAAACCGCGGTAACGAATATCTCAGTAAAGTCCCCAGGACCCAGTGAGACCCTAGGCACTGAGTCACCTGTATCGTCGGTGATAGTGAACTGCCATTGCCCATATGCTGGATCATTGTCTAAGTTCTCTTGCAATGATGAGGGGTTCTGTATTCTCCACCAAGTTGCGGATTCACCTCCTGTCATACTGTTTGTAACTCTGACCCTGAAGTCAACGACGGCGTTACTCGAACCCGGAGAGCAAAGAGAAACCCGTATGTGACCTAGAGGGGTGCCATCGCAGTCTTGAGAAACTTCTGCGTGGATTCCAAAGGTCCTCTGGATTGTGAATGCGACAGTTGTTCGGAGTGTAGAATTTCCTTCGCTGATAATCTCAATCTCTATTTGGCCTATGTCGGGGTCATCTCGATCTGAAGATGGTTTGACGTTAAACAGTAGGACTTGGGTAGAGTGGCGCCCAAGGATTGCTGTGTGGAAAGTCCCGTCGCCCTCGTCCTCGAGGATTCTTTGTCCGGTATCATTATCATAGATTTGGATGATTGACTTGGCCCTCTGTAGTATATCTACTCGGAAAGTATCGGCGTCAAATCCAGTGTTGAAAATTTCCAATAGGAATGGAGTAAATTCTCCATACTCGACATATCTAGGTGCAGTCTGGTCGAAGTCATCTGGCCTTGTTGAGTTGGCCATCTGTACATCGTGTTCTTCGTTCCAAACAGAGACTTCTGGAGGTTGGAAGACATCCATCTTCTCAATATCAAGTTGTAAGATATCTTGGTGGACAACTTGTAGGACGCTGTCCACTTCTGCCTCCGCCACAGCCCTGATCTCAATGCTCTCAGGGGTGCCGGTCAGGTCATCTGGTGCGGTAAGGGTGAGAATAGGGTTGAGAATATCTCCACCCGCGTTGAGAGTATACCCTCCGGGAGAGTCAAACTCGAGAATCCACGAGCTTCCTAAGTTAGTCAATACTTCAATTTCAACTTCCATCGACTTAGTGGAGTCGCCCTTGTGCACTAATTGAAGTTCAACTGCAGTAGTCTGACCTGGTGCAATATACTCAGTTGTCCAGTCCTTTCGATGATTGAGCGAGACGCCCCATTGGTGCATCTCTATCGGCTCGTGCTCAATCAAGAAATCATTACCCTGAATGTCTGTTATCTCCAGTTCAACAGAATACTCGCCGGCTGGCAAGCCTCCAGGGTATGTCCACATATACTCGCCGAATATCCCCTGGCTAGTGTCCTCGATGTCTTCGTCATCTTCGTTAATGATGTGGTCAATTCGATATACTCCGTTGGGGTCACGCATGAGTAGTCGTGTCGATTCGATATCATACCTGCCAAAGGCGCTCTTAACATCGAAAGTGAACTGCATCGATCTGTCGGACAGTATGTCGTTGGGATACCAGTCCAGTTCTGGTCCTTCTGCCAGTTCTGCTCCCTCTCTCTGCAGGAGTACCAAGCTGTTCGAAATCGCATTGGCCTCTACTTCAATCTGTGAGAATCTGTCTGGTTCTCCATCTATCTCGTTCCAAGCAACCTCTGCCTCACAACTAGAGCCTCCCGGGAACGAACCGCCATCACAGCCGCTCATCTCAGCAGAAATCGAGATTTCGAGCATCTCGTCCTTACTTACAGTGAACGACTGGCCCTCTAGTTCGACGTCGAGTTCTTCGTGGTCAAAGCTGCAACTGTTAGTAATTCCCTGAGTGCATGCATCAGTGCTCCAAGAGGCAGTTCCGACTTGAGAGCCTCCTGCCTTCAGAGTGATAGTCCAGTCTACCGTCGCTCCGTTAGGCCCAGTAGCCCTGAGAAACAAATCGAGTGGGACATAATAGGATCCAGAACTACCGTGCTGGGATCTGCCGTGGATCACTAGGGAGGACAGCATGTCGCTAGATCTGAAATCTATCTCAGTATCGAGAGCACTGGCCGAGTCTTGGCCGCCTGATTCAGGCACCTCGGTTGTGATATAGCCGTCACCTCCAGCCGATGTGTTCTGCGAGGCCAAATAGAGCGTATACATCTTCAGTTCGATTTCCTCTTGGGCCATCAGCGGCTCGGAATTATTGAGTTCGGAGGGTCCACTAAGAGGTGAGAAAACGGGAGTCAAAAGCACCAAGGCGACCATCAGGCCTAGGCGGGCTTTGCAAGGGAGAACATTCGGCGTACTGCTCGTATGCACAGTGATTCGGCCGTCAGAGTGGCGTTAAAGCGTTCGTACCTTAAGGGTACGAGATGAGTCAATTACGGACGGTATCTTGCGCTCGGTTCAAGAGAAGGAGACCCTGCTCACAGGTTGCAGGGGTTCCCGAGTCGGTCAAAGGGGCCGGACTTAAGCTCCGGTGCAAAGTGCTTCGCAGGTTCGAATCCTGCCCCCTGCACCATCACTTGACTCTGGCCATAGTGCAGCCCAATCTAGAGTCGTCATCGGTTACATCGAGTTTGCTGGCACTGACGGAGGCTCCAAGGACCTCGGCAGGTGCCATGACCTCCTCAAGTAGTCTTGTTACCAAAGTCTCCAGTAACGATGGTCGATCCATCGCAACGACCCTATCCAGAGAAGAAATCAGATACTCATAATCGAGCACCTGGTCTATCGAGTCGTTTGGCGGTCTAGAGTCGTCGACTACCACATGAATGTCGAACATCACCCTCTGAGGAGTTCCTTGTTCGTGTTCGTAAACTCCTACATCGACATCCCTGATAGCACCATCAAGAAACAGCGACGAGGCTGTTTTTCCGGTGACAAGCAATGTCTCGATTATTTCACTGTAGCTCGTCGACATATTCACTCCGTCTCAAACAGGACATCTCTCGCTCGCGACAAGAATCTCTCACCTGAGTCGACAAATAGAATCTGGCCTGTGATCGCCCTAGCACCCATGAGGTAGCAGACAGCATCTGCGATGTCTTCTGGCTTAGGGCCGTAACCAAGCGGAGATTCCGACTGGGCTCTGGCGAATCCCGCTTCGGTCTGGTCATCACTAGGCAGAGTATGACCAGGTGCGACAGCATTGACTCTGATACTAGGGGCGAGACCTCTGGCCAGTGCATCGGTCAGCCCTAGCATGGCGTATCTTGAAGCCGTGTAGGACAGATGGTCTGGATTGGGCTCAGCTATCTTCTGGTCAAGCACGTTTACCACACAAGCAGTCTGGCCCTCTTCCAGAATCTCATTCAGAGATCTGATCAATAGCGTCGGAGATTTGGCGTTGACATCCATGTGGGCGTCCCAACTCTGTGTATCGATGCTTTGGATATCGTCATGGATGAATAGCGAAGCATTGTTGACAATACCGCGCAGTGGCCCATTCTTGCTAGCTCGGGCGATTAGAGCAGATGCTGAATCGGCTTCTGCAAGATCGGCTTGCACGGTAAACGCCTTCCCACCTGATTCCTCGACGGCTACGACGACTTCTTCGGCTTCTTCCTTTGAGCCCCTGTAATGGACAGCGATGGAATATCCGTCTGCGGCCAAGCTAAGACAAATCGCCCTACCAATGCGCTTGGCCCCGCCTGTTACTAGCACAGTGCCCTCGGCCATGGTTGGCCGGGGGCAACATCTGATATTTCCAGTTGTATGAGGGCATACTGCTAGGACAAGCATAGCAGAATGGTTAATGTCGGTACTCCATCCGACGGTTTGATGGCACCTCGCCTCCCTACCATCGACGCGGATTCAACTAACGCAGGAGGATGTGGCGGGGCCTCCAGACAGAGTGCTGCTGAGCGAAGGAAGGCGTTGCGAAAGCGACTTCCTCCGTGGTTCAAGACTTCATTGCCAACCGGTGACGCTCAGACCAGATACAACGAGACCCGTTCAAGCGTTCACGAACACGGTTTACACACTGTATGCGAAGAGGCTCGCTGCCCCAACGTCCACGATTGTTGGGGCAGGGGGACAGCCACCTTCATGGTGGCCGGAGAAGTCTGCACCAGAGGCTGCAGGTTCTGTGCTGTTGGCACCGAGAAGATTCCTCCAGCATTAGATGCATCCGAGCCATCAGAATTGGCCGAGGCTGTAGCGAGAATGGGCCTCGACCACGCAGTGATTACAGTGGTCAACAGAGATGATCTCAAAGACGGTGGTGCGGGACACTACAGAGATTGCATCCTCGCAGTGAATGAGCGCTGTCCAGAAGTTGGTCTCGAATTGCTCTGCTCCGATCTAGATGGAAATCTCGAGGCTCTCGGCGATTTGCTCGATAATCTACCTCTCAGGGTGTTTGCACACAATGTGGAATGCGTTCCCAGACTCGATTCGGTAGTGCGTGACTCGAGGGCTTCGTTCGAGCAATCTCTCGGCGTGCTGCGAGAGGCTCGCAGGCTCAGACCTGATATTCTCATCAAGTCAAGCATTATGGTCGGTCTCGGAGAGACCGATGAAGAGGTGAGCGAAGCAATGCGGCTGCTTTTTGAGGCTGGAGTGGACATGTTGACACTTGGTCAATACCTGCAGCCAAGCGACCGTCACCTGCCCGTAGATAGATTCCCGGAACCCGAGCAGTTCGCAAGTTGGGATGGCGAGGCTCGTCAAATCGGATTCAAAGCCGTAGCCAGTGGGCCGTTAGTTCGCTCAAGTTACAGGGCCGGCCTACTATGGAGGGAGGCTCGTGGAGGAGTCCCCATCCTTCTAGGCGGACAAGTGGAGATATAGGTGAAAATATGGCTAAGAAGAAATCTGGCCTGAATATCCCTGATGCTCCTTATCGTCCGGGTGATGAGGCAAGTTTCGAAACCTGGCCTTGGCAACCCGGGGACCTCGACATGCCCGATCCCAAGAAGTGTAGTTCAGAAGATACAGTTCCTCACGCAGCGGGCCTAGTCCGAGTCCTTGGAGACGACAACAAGGCATCGGGAGCATGGGATCCGGGGCTGGATGCAGATGATCTCAGACAGGGTCTCGAGTACATGGTCAGACTCAGGATATTTGACGACCGTATGATGAAAATGCAGAGGACTGGTAAGCTCTCATTCTACATGCGCTCGTTCGGAGAAGAGTGCGTGGCCATCGCTCAGACCATGGCGCTAGAGACTCAAGACTGGATATTCCCGACTTACAGGCAGCCCGGTGCTCAGTTTGTTCGAGGTCGGGACATGGTTAGCATGATTTGCCACTGCATAGGTAATGTCGAGGATAATATCAAGGGCAGGCAGATGCCTGTTCATTACTCGTATCGTGATGGCAGATTCATTTCCGTCTCAAGTCCTGTTGGGACTCAATTCAGCCAGGCGGTCGGGGTTGCCATGGCCTCGCAGTACAAGGGCTTGGATGAGGTCACTATAACTTGGATTGGGGACGGGGCCAGCGCTGAAGGTGACTACCATTATGCCCTCAACTTCGCCAGCGTCTACAAGGCTCCGGTCATACTCAACGTGGTCAACAACCAATGGGCTATCTCTACTCACGCCAACTTTGCCACCGGCGAGGGTGAGTTCGCCTCCAGAGGACTTCCCTACGGGCTCGCCTCTATGAGAGTCGATGGTAATGACTTCCTAGCTCTGTACTCCGTTACCAAGTGGGCGAGGCAACGAGCGGCGGCCGGAGCTGGCGCGACCCATATCGAGGTCCTGACCTATCGCGCCGGAGCTCACAGCAGTAGCGATGATCCTAGTAGATATAGGCCCAGTGACGAACACACGAAATGGCCAGGCGGGGACCCCGTAGAGAGATTGCGTGACCACCTGATTGAGATCGGCGAGT
>CENY01155357.1_pt1 | contig 44333 bp, 41 predicted proteins | sample 356181 | NCBI WGS metagenome assembly CENY01 (sample SAMEA2619840, study PRJEB7988) | marine metagenome | isolation source: saline water (ENVO:00002010), including
CTGTCATTCCTTCAGAACTATTACCGCCTGCCACTATAACTGTTCCATCCGGAAGTATTGTCGCCCCAAATTCATATCTACCTACTTCCATCTCGCCAGACATCATCCATTCCCCTGTTTCAGCATCCCATAATTCGCCCGAATCACGGTTGCCAATTCCGCCCAAGACCAATACTCTACCATCTTGCAAAACTACTGCTTCATGATCTGCTCTGGGTATGTTAAGAGTTCCTGTTTTGGTGAATGACATATCGGCTGGATCCCAGATTTCGGCAATCATTCTTTTTCCACTACCACCCGATATTAGTACTCGACCATCTTGCAGTAAACTAGCTGTGTGAGATCTTCTGCTTAAATTCATTTCCCCACCAGCTGACCATTCTCCTGTAGAAGGATCATATATTTCAGCGGATTTAAGGTATGGTCCATCTTTTTTTCCTCCTCCAGTAACTAGTACGCGTCCATCTTGAAGCAATGTTGTTGTATGGCCAATTCTAGCTTCAGCCATGGGGTTTATCAAAGTCCATTGATTAGTTGAAGGATCAAATATCTCAACTGAATTCATAAGACTGTAAGCTTCACTGCGGCCACCTGCCACTAAAACGGTCCCATTATTTAGTAATACACCGTCCGTAGTGTCTCGTTCTTCGTTTAGTGCTCCGATCTCAGACCATTCTCCAGTTGCAGGATCCCAAAGCTCAGTAGACCCAATCGCTTTATTCTGCTCACCTTCTCCTCCCGCAGCCAGTACGCTTCCGTTTTCAAAAACTATGCCGATTGCCCCTGCACGAGCAGTATTCATTTCTCCGCTTAGTGTCCATGAACCAGTTTCAGCATTGAACATTTCTGTACTGAAATTGTAGTTTAGCCAAAATCCTCCACTTCCGTCTGTACGACCTCCAAATATCATTGCAGTTCCGTCTTTCAGTAAAACTGAAGTTAATCCTGCTCTCTTTGCCTTAGTATCTTCCACTCTGACAAATTCACCAGGAGACATACTAACAGCTGCATCTGTTGGTTCGTCTTTAAACCGGTCTGCTGACGTCTCTATAGAGTCATCTTTATTATTTGAATTTTCAGTTCCACTAGAGTCTGATCCGCCGCAATTAAGCATGGTGATCATAGATATAATGAGTATTGTGAAAAGTAAGATTGCTCGCATCAAATCAAGTTCCTCGAGTTTAGTTTTTGTTCGAAGGCAAATTCTACAACAAAACACCTCAGATATTAAATTTTGATGTTATTTGTAGTTCATAGAAATCTTAATTCGGGATTACGGGCAAGATTATTTGCGATAATAATCCGGTTTCATGATAGACAGTTTGTTTAGCAATTTTCAATTCGCTGTCGCTATTATTGTCGAGTCCGGTATTAGTATTTCTATCAAATCTCGGGAAATTTGAGGATGATATATCAACTCTGATCTTATGGCCCTTTTTAAATAAGTTACTTGTTGGCCATAGGTCGATCGTGAATTCGTATATTTTATTTGGTTCTAGTAGCTCTGCTGTCTCTGTGCTGTTTCTATAACGTGCCCTTATAATACCATCGCATAAATTCAATGCTCTACCATCAGGGTAAACATCGACAAGTTTAGCTGTGAAATCTGTGTCTAGGCAGTCACTAGATGCAAAAAGTTTAACTGTTATTGGTCCCGTGACCTCCATGGGTTTATCTAACTCGGCTGAAGTGTATACGAGCACATCAGACCTGGCTTCCACATCTCTTTGATCATACGACCCCCACGGAATAATGTGTGGGTCACAACAGTTGCAACCTCCTTTAGTTGGTACAGGAAACATAGGATTATAAGTAAAATGGTCAGGCGTTTCTTTATCTGGCTTCTCAGCAGACAAAGTACCGAAGCCAGCTGCTGAATTAGCATTGCCATTTGAATGGAAATACCAAGATGTAAAACTTGTCCGTTTTAATGGCCATTCGAACTCATCACGCCATTTATTTGACCCCATAATAAAAAGCTTTAGTGGGGGCTCTAGCTCAGCTTCGTTTTGCACTTCTTTCAGCCAATGGTCAAACCAAGCCAATTCTATTTCCAATAGGTCTATTGAAGCTGTGGAACTATAGTCTGTATTTCCGGCATAGGTCAGTTTTCCAACAAAACTATGGGTCCATGGACCCATTATTGCTCGTTGGTATTTCCGTGCAAGTTCTGACCCACCATTTTCTTTCATTCCAACGAAGTTATTAAGAGTACCAGCGGTAAAAAAATCATACCAACCACCAATCTGCAGTATTGGTATTTTGATATCAGAATACCTTTCTTTTATGGCAAGTGTTTTCCAATATTCATCATAACTGGGATGTTTCATCCAATCATCGAAAAAACTAAGATTTTTCCCTGAAGTTTTGGGTATATCTTTTAATGGAAGAGTATGAAAAACTTGTGTCCAGTCATAAATATCTATGTCTTGAGCAGTTCTTCCACCCATTCGAAATGACCAAGTAGCAGTCCAACCGAGTTGTAAGGCTCCACCCTGGTAATGCGGTGCTTCATGTAAGTTATCTCCAATAACACGCGGCACAATAGCTTTCAAATATTCACTATTCATAGCTGCAGCTTGCCATTGAACATTACCCACATATGAGGGGCCATGCATTCCAACATTCCCGTTGCACCAAGTTTGCTTACCTATCCACTCTATAGTGTCATATCCATCGTTAAATTCGTTAACCCAAGGCTCAAACTTACCATCGGAATCAAATCTACCTCGGACGTCTTGAGATATGACAACATACCCGTTTTGCGCAAAATATGTTGCGCTTTCAATAATTAGCTCGGGCATTTGATTATTGTAGGGAGTTCTTATGAGTATGACTGGCCACGGACCGCTGCCAATTGGAAAATATATGTCTGAAGAGAGACTTACATCGTCTCGCATTTTTGTTTTAACGTCATACTCAACCCTTAACTGAGCCGGTTTAAATACTTCTACCATATGAATGACTCCTAAAATGATTTATTTAATTAATATGCCGCCATCGATAGTAAGTTCGGCGCCAGTAATATAACTAGAGTCATCTGATGCTAGAAATAAAACTCCTTTAGCAATATCTTCAGAATTTCCCATGCGACCTAAGGGAATAAGTTCCAAATATTCAGATACTCTCTCCATACCGTAAGCATCTCTGATCATATCCGTATCGATAGCTCCTGGGTGTATAGAATTTACCCGGATATTATCCTTCGCAAATTCTAGAGCAGCTTCTTTTGTATGAATTCTGACAGCACCCTTAGATGCGTGATAGGCAGCAGCCCACGGTTGAGCAATTATTGCTGAAAGTGACGAGATGTTTACTATTGATCCACCACCACTTTTACGCATTTCAGACAAAACAGCTTTCGTACCAAGAACAATTCCCCACATGTTTATGTCCATAACTTTGTCCCACTCTTCTTTGGTAGTCTCTTCTATGGTGCTCAAAGTAAGAATAGCAGCGTTATTAACCAATATATCTAGTTTCCCATATGTTTCAATAGCTAGTTTGACAGCATTGTTCCAATCGAGTTCTTTCTGAACGTCCAATCTGATATATTTTGCAGAACCACCGTTGTTTTTTATTTCATCTGCAACTTTTTTACCTTCATTGTCTAAAATATCTCCAATAATTACAGATGCCCCCTCTTTTGCAAAAAGCTTTGCCTCAGCTGCGCCCTGCCCCCTCGATCCTCCTGTAATTATTGCCACTTTCTCTCTAAGTCTCATTTTTTACTCCCATATTAAAGAAGAATTAATTTTGAACCTTGGAATAAAAGATCCATATAAACATCATTAGTAACTTTATTGATATACAATTAAATTAAGCCTGTGGGGGAATAATAAAGGAAGTAAATTTATAATGTCCATTTTGTTAGGTGATTTCACAATGCCACTTCACCGACCAGGTGTGTCTGCCTGGAGTGATACTTTGGATATGGACATAGAGCGACTTTCAATATTGGATGAGCTTGGTTATAGTGAAACATGGTTGGGAGAGCATTATACTTCTAGATGGGAAAACATCCCGGCACCAGATTTAATTATTGCCAGACTTATTCCTGAAACTAAAACGATGAAACTATGTACTGGGGTTACTTGCATGCCTAATCACAATCCGTTTCATCTCGCACACCGTATAGCTCAATTAGATCAGATGTTAAAGGGTAGGTTCATGTGGGGTGTTGGGCCGGGTGGATTTCCAGGAGATATTCAAGCTGCTGGGTTTGAACTTGATTCTACAGATCATCGCAAAATGACGGCACAAGCAATAGATACAGTGCTTCAACTGTGGGATAAACCTGATCCTGGTCGGTATAAAACCGAGTTTTGGGATTTTACTATTACCGAGCCATTGGAAGAAATTGGTATGTCATTTCATGTCAAACCATATCAACAACCCCACCCTCCGATTGCTGTTGCCGGCTCTAGGCCAGATTCTAAGACCTTAGAGATGGCAGGTAGGAGAGGTTGGATTCCAATGTCGATTAACTTTTTGCCAATGACTTCGCTTAAAGCACAATGGTTATCTGTTGAGAAAGGTGCGCGGGATGTGGGGAAAGATCCACCAAGCAGATCAACTTGGAGAATAGCTCGGGATGTTCTCATCGGTGATACAACAAAAGAAGCTCGAAAAGAAGCTATCGAAGGTTCAATCGGAGTTGCATATGAAGAATATTTTCTGCGGATTTTATCCAAAATTCCAGGTCGGATTCAGCAACTTAAAATCGACCCAGAAATGCCAGACCGAGATGTTACATTGCAATATTTAGTAGACAATATATGGCTGGTCGGTAGTGCAGATGAAGTAGAAGAAAAAATTCGAAAATTATATTCGGATGTCGGTGGTTTTGGATATCTAATTACGATAGGGCATGAATGGAACCCGAAGGGATTTTGGAAAAACTCTCATGAAGTTCTTTCTAAACAAATCATACCAAATCTCTCCACGATCTAATCGTCATAATTTAATTGTAAATGAACTTATTAAGCCTGACTCCAATTAATAATATTTATAGGACTTTATCACTAGCTAATTACAATTGATTCAAGAAATAAAATTAATAAAAACTTTATACAATATTTTCTTTCATCATCCCGTTGATGCTGACCGAATACAGAGACAAGGTCTTCTGTCTATGAAAGTTGCTCAAACTTTTGCATTAAGACCTGATGTTCTTCCATTTGAGCGGTGTCAAGAGTTATCAAAATTATTTTCTAATACCAAGTCGTTAGACAAAAAGACCTTTAAAGACCTGCTTACAAAGAGTGTCAATTCAGGATGGCATAGTAGTTTCCAGCACATTAGTGGATTACCTTTAGCATCGGCGTCAATTGGGCAAGTTCATGAAGCAACTCTTAAAACAGGAGAGCAAGTAGTAATTAAGTTGGTACGAGATGATTGGGAAAAGTCTTTCAGGCGGGACATACTTGCTGCAGAGCGAATATTAAAAAGCATTTTGTTGGTCAGGCCTAAATTGCAACAAGTCGCAGATCCATTAGGAGCATTGAAAGCAATAGAACTGAACACATTATCTGAACTGGATTTAAATAATGAAATAGAGGGTCAAGCGAATCTAATTTCAGCATCTAAAATCTTGAGTCAACAAGTAAATCTAGATCATGTTGCATTTCCACATATATACAAGGATCTTTCTAATGCCAGAGTTATGGTCTCGGAGAAAATTGAAGGAATGACAGTAGAGCAATTGATTATCGCTGGCAAATTAGAATATGAAGATATGCTTAGGGTGTTTCAGGCAGTAGGATCTTTTATATTTGGCGCAGGAGTTTTTCACGGTGATCCACACAGTGGGAATATCATGTTGAGTAAAAATAAGATTTGGTTTCTAGATACAGGCGTTATTGGAAGAGTAGACAAAATTGTGAGCGGAGGCCTCTTGAAATTCTTCGATTCTATTAGTCAATATGATTATGAAAACGCAGTTAATTCACTAGCAAGTATGTCATCAATCACAATTGATACGGTTGAATTACAAAAAAGATTAGAACGGATTTATTATGGATTTGAAATTGCTACCGCTGAAGAAGCTAGTTTTACTCAAAAGATGATGGAAACTATAAAAGCAGCGGTTAATGCTGGAATGAGTTTCCCAAAAGGTATGTACCCGATTATTAAAAGTATGATGTATCTGGATGGAATGGTTTTGAGGTCTCATCCTTCAGCAAATTTAATGGAGGATATAAAGCCATTTATAAAAGAGTTCGTAAAATTAGATGGGAAATCTAATTCAAGATGATATCTTCAGCTATCAATTTACTTGTAATTCCAGCAGACTCGAATATTACTGGTAATCCACTGCCTGGGTGAGTTCCACCGCCGACAAGGTATATTCCTTCACAGTCCTCAAATCTGTTTCTTGGTCTGAGATACAGCATTTGCTTCAAATTGTGAGATAAATTAAAAGTGGCACCCAGGTGAATGTTGTACTGATTTGACCAATTTGCAGGCGTAATTATTTTTTCATAAATAATTCTATTTTTTAAGTTAGTAAACCCAACCTTTTCTAACTCTTGTATTATCAGATTTCTATAACTACTTGTATTTGCGGTCCAGTCTATATTTTCATGTTCATGTGATACTGGGACTAATACATATAAAGTGCTATTTCCTTTAGGGGCTAATGAAGGATCAGTTACACATGCATTTTGAACGTAAAATGAAGGTAATTTACTAAGTACATGCCGACGTTCTATATCTTCTAAATTGCTTTGGTAATCTTCAGAAATATATATATTATGATGAGGGACATCATAAAGGCCTTCTATACCTAGATACAACATAAATGTCGAACACGAAAAGTTTTTATTACTGATTTTTTGATCTGTCCATCGTTTTCTTTTCCTGTTTGGAATTAGAGTCTTTGCCGCACGTGCGAAATCTGCATTCATCACTATTGCATCGGCCCTATAATTTCCTTTATTTGTTCTTACCCCGGTGGCTTTGTTTTTATCAAAAAGTATTTCTTCGACCGGCTCGTTTAGTTTGATTTCAACTCCATTTTCCTTGGCTATCCGCGCCATGACTTTGGTGATTTCATTACAGCCACCTGTCGGATGATATATACCATATTCATATTCAATGAATGAAAGTATAGAAAATAAACTAGGACATACGAACGGAGACATTCCTAAATATTTAGACTGAAAACTGAAAGCTAGTCTTATACGTGGATCTTTAAAAAATCGTTTCAAGTATGTATCAAGGCTTTGGTTTGGTTTAACCATTGGCAGTAGTTTTAGTAAACGTGGAGAAATTAATGAAAATATATTTAAAAATGGATTAGTAAGACATGGTTCCATTTTTACAAGTTTTTCACGGTTTTCGTCCATAAATTTACTAAAGCCATTTGCATCTTCAGGAGCGAAATTCTTTATTTGATCGCTCATTAGTTTTATGTCGTTTGTAGCATCAATGTGCCCGCCCGATTTAAAGATTATTCTGTATTGAGGGTCAAGTCGTTCCATCTCTATTTCATCCATTAGATTAAGACCAACGGATTGAAAAATCTTTTCAAGAGCTTGCGGATAGAGAAAAAATGTGGGTCCCAGGTCGAATTTAAAGCCATTTTCTGATATTGATGAAGTTCGACCTCCTACAGTGTTTGACCTTTCTAATATAGTTATATCTACACCTGATTTGGACAAGAGAATACCTGTGGCTAGTCCTCCTGGCCCGGCTCCAATTATGTATATATGTTTATTTTTTGCCATGCGTTAATTTCGTAAATAATGAATATTCCTTTGTTTGATTATATAAAATCTTCTACAATAAATTTCTAACAACACAATGGATAATAAATTTGCTATACGATTAGCTCGCATAGAGGATGCTAAAAAACTTGCAGAGTTTTGTGAGTTGCTCAGGAAATCATTAGATATGTCCGTGCATTCAGATAAACTGTTGTCTGGAGTATCTGCACCTATCAAAGATCGATCTAAAGGCATGTATTTAGTTGCCACAGAATCAGATAATTCAACCCTTATTGGCTGCCTGATGATTACATATGAATGGGATCCAGGTAACAATGCGTTCACCTGGTGGATACAAGAGGTGTTTGTTGATAGTAATTGGAGGAGAAAAGGTGTATTCCAAGCCCTATACAAACATACTATCAAGATGGCTAAAGACAAAGGTAATGTTTGTACTATAAAGATCCATGTAAATGACGACAATCTAAATGCGCAAAAAATTTACAAAAGATTGGGCATGATAGACACTTCGAATTTTATGTATGAATTTAAAATTTAATTCTGTTAAAGGTAGAATTCAAAAATTTTGTGAGGAGCTTCTTTCATGCCTTGTGCCATGTATGTCGTTTGCGCTGTTATGTTTGTTTCATGGACATATAGCTTTATTCTTGTGACGTTTGCAGTTGATTTTGCTAATTTTATTATTCGGTTGTGCAAAGCAGAATATACACCCTTGCGCCTCCATTTTGGATCAACGTATACGCTTTGAATCCACCAGTAAAAGCCATTGTTCACATCACTCCATTCGAAGGTTACCATAAGGCATCCGATGGGATCGGAATTGTCATCCGCAGTAGCTACCAAATAAAAGCCCTTACTCTCATCTTTAAGGACGGCTTCAATTCCGGGTTTGACGTGTTCAGAAGGTATAGAAACCCCATCGCCCTCTTTTATCACCGCTAACGAAAAAATCGCGAGTATATCTATATCTTCATTAGTGGCTTTTCTTATTTTGAATTGTGATTCTGATTTACTCATAGTTACTTTAGTTGAAACTATTTATATTGGCCCAAACACTCTTTACCTCTAACATATAACTGATTAAAGAATAATTTATTTTAGTTTAAACTCTTGTCTAGTTTAGTAGATTAGTAGTGAATGTGTTGGTGTTTTTTTTAATGGCTGGTAATAAAAACTAGAGAGATCATTCTGTTCACTTTGCTGTGCTGCTGACTCTTAGTCTTGGTTGCACAGTTGAAAGGCCGCCGTCTACCCCTATAACCTGACCAGTAATCCAGTTTTGCTCCTCATCCAATAGCCATCCTATTGCAGATGCAATATTTACTGGGGTGCCTGTTTTTCCTAGCGGATGCATATAGGTAATGGCTTGCATAGTGGTTTCGTTTGCCGCAATCTCCGCAGTCATCTGCGTTTCAACAAATCCTGGCGCGACGCAATTGACTCTAATGCCACGAGAAGCGTATGTAGACGCAGCTGATTTTGTAAGTCCTATAACACCGGCTTTTGAAGCAGCGATCGCTTCATGATTTGACATTCCATATCTTCCGGCTGCCGACGACAACAACACAATGGAGCCGCCTGTCCTCATCATTGATTTGGAAGCATTTCTTATGATTAGAAAGGCTGATTTCAGATTAGTATCTATTGTATTTTGCCATTCATCTTCAGTTGTCAGGTGAGCGGGCTTAATTAGAAGAGACCCTACACAGTTTACTACTCCATGAATAGTTCCCAATTCTTCAAGAGCCTGCTCCATTATTTTAGCCACATCTTCATTGCTGGTAGCATCACATACCGCCACAGGGCTTTTTAACGAGTCTGATAAAGTCCTTATTTTATCGGTATTCCTGCCAGTCAAAAATAATTGGTGACCTTGATCTCTGAGTTTTGCTGATAGCGCAGAAGCTATCGTGCCAGTAGCTCCAAATACAACGTAATTACGTTTTTCATTAATCAATTTAGTTTATCCTTTTTGTTCTGGTTAGTACCCGGATAGTGTTAAATTCGTGTTACCGGTGATAGTGCTTGCCTGGCGATACCATTTAACATTCCTCTAAACATCACAGAATGAATTGGGTACAGGCAATACCAATATGCCAAACCTAGCAAACCAACCGGTTGAAATGCGGCAGTTTGGATAATTTGGCACCCTTGATTTGTTTGTTTCACTTCGAAGCTTAGCCAGGCACGCCCCGGGGTTTTCATTTCAGCTTCTAAAACTAGCCGATGATCTTTCTCATAAAGATTCACTCTCCACCAGTCAAGGTAGTCTCCAGTAGTTATCTTGTTTGGGTATCTTCTTCCTCTCCGCAGACCGACTCCGCCGACGAGGAGATCCATCCATCCTCTGAGGCGCCATAGCCAGTTGCCATAGTACCATCCTGAATCTCCACCAATTAGCCTAATTGGCCGAAAAGCTTGTTCTCGAGAAGCGTTTACATTAATTTTACGCATGTCTACTATTCTTGATCCGAGGCGGACCCCCCCCCAACGCATTGGAATTCCAGATGATGACACAGCATCAGCCCAATTACTTTGCTCTATTTCTTCCCTCTCATGTTTTAAAGCAAGGCGAATAGCGTCTTCAGGTGACATAGGGGTGATTTTAAATATAGATCTGGCCGCGTGATCACGAACTACTGTTGAGTGTTTTATGCTATCAATCAGAGTTCGTCCAACCCTGGCATACAATGGAGTAACTAAACCAAGCCACAGGCTAGATAGCCTTGGAGTCAGTACAGGCACAGGAATCATCAGTCGACGCAAACCACGTTGCAAACCGTACTCTTCCATCATGCTTCGGTATGACAAAGCTTTAGAGCCGCCAATCTCAAAAATAGTTCGCCCTTGTGTGTCAATCTCGATGGATTCCTCAAGGTAGTCTAGAACGTCTTTAATACCAATTGGTTGAGCAGGTGTTGAGACCCATCTAGGCATCAGCATTATTGGGAGGCGTTCAACTAAAGCTCTTATCATGTCAAATGAAGCGCTTCCTGCACCAATTATTATGGAGGCTCTCAGCTCAATAATCTCAACTCCCGATTCTCTAAGCGCTTCACCAACGGCTTTACGACTTCTCAGGTGCGGTGACAATTGTTCATCCTGATTTATTATGCCGCCAAGATATATGATTCTTTTTACACCTGCTTGTTTCGCTGCATATCCAAAATTACGAGCGCCCAAAAGTTCGTCGTGCTCAAAGTTTTTCGATTTACCCATAGCGTGAATTAGATAAAAAGCCGTTGTGACGTTTTTCATAACTAATCCCAGAGTTTGTGAGTCTAATACATCTCCTGGAATTACTTCGGTATTTGAATCGATTCGAGGCATTAGGTACTCAGGATTACGAGCAATACATCTAATTGATAGTTTTCTACCCTCCAATCTTTTCAGCAGACGACCTCCAACATAACCAGTGGCACCGGTGATCAAAACAATTTGTTTTGATTTATTTGCAGTCTGAGTTTGTTGAGAACTACTCATATTACAGCTGGCCTTTAAAGATATTTGATACAGTTCTGAGCCACCAAATTGAATTATTGATTGCTATATTTGGACCAATTATTTTTACGTTTTGGTTATCTGCATTAACACGTGACCCTATAGACACAATCGGAGTTCGCCCATGATTAATGTTGATTGTAATGCCAAGGTTTTCAAGGAATGAAGGTAATCGTTTTAGTTGAAATAATGTTTTCAATGCCGGTGATCTTAGCAACGGAATCCAATTGAAAAAACTATTCAGCTCAACTGTAATAACGTCTCCCTCTGCTTGAATTTTGGCAGTTGCCTTGCCAATTTGTACATCGAGTATTCCAGACAGAACTATCTTTGTCAGTTGATCAGGCACATTACTCTGATGCATTGCCTTCCCAAGTGTTTACCCTTATCGTTCCATCAATATGCCATTTGGCAGATGGCGCATTATCGCCAGTGTCTTGTGGAACAGCAACCGTCATGTCTTTGAATGTGTATTGTATTGTGGTTTGGTTGCGATTTAAAAATTCATACAGACCTTCTGCAATATTTATCCAAGTTGTTTTTTCGTTGTCCATTTTGGACCTCCTTTATAAATGTTTTCTAAATTAATTGACTAACTTTGTTTGTTAATTGCGTTACTTTGTATGCGTCAAGAGCCCTAACTCTGGCCATATCGTGATCAATAATGGGGAATGGGTATGTTTTACCTAATTTAATTCCAACCATGCTTAGCGTTCTCTCAGGGCTCTGCCAAGGCTGGTGCACCCAAACTTGCGGAATTTTGGATAGTTCTGGTATCCATCGTTTCACATACTTTCCGTGTGGATCAAAACGTTTTCCTTGAAGTGTTGGATTAAATATGCGGAAGTAAGGCATCGAGTCAGTTCCAGTTCCTGCAACCCATTGCCAACCCATAATGTTGTTTGCCAGATCGGCATCAACCAACATATCTTCAAAGTGTCTGGCTCCTTTATTCCAGTGAATTAACAGGTGTTTGGTTAAAAATGAAGCTGCGACCATTCTCACCCGATTATGCATGAATCCAGTTTCAGATAGTTCCCTCAAACCAGCATCAACTATTGGGTAACCTGTTTCACCTAATTTCCAAGAGCTGAAACCTTTGGGGTCATTTACCCAAGGAAACCGCTGAAATTGTGGTTTGATTGGGTTATTGATTGCCCCGGGATTATGGATTAGCACATAGTGGGCAAAGTCACGCCAAGCAAGTTGTTTCAAAAATTGATTTTGAGCATCTATGTTTTCTAGCTCAGATATAGTTCTTGACCAAATCGTAAAAGGGCTTACCTGGCCGAAGTGGATATATGGTGATAACTTTGAATTGCTGATGTGAGGTATGTTTCGAGTCTTTTCATATACCTCTAGTTTCGTTGAGATAAAGTTGCCCAAAAGTTGGTTTGCACTATCTTCGCTTGGAGACCAGTAATTTACTAAGTTCTTATTCCTGCTGGCCGTCGTGTTTCTCTCGAGCTCATCTATAGAAATACTGTCGTGATCAAACAAGGGCATAGGTAAAACATTGGGTTTTTGCGAACTGGCTCCAAACATAGGTAATTTGTTTGCTTTATTCCAGAAAGCAGTAAAAGTTTGGTAATGGCCACCGTCAACATTTCTTATTTCCTCCGGGTTCCATAACAGGTGTCCCTCAAACGAACTGTGTTCTATATTGAGATTATCTAGACGAAGAGAAATCTTTCTGTCGAGTGATATTCGGTTTGGCTCGTAGACTTTGTTCCAGTATATGGCTCGAGGCGATATTTGATACGCAAGTTTAGAAATAACACCTAAAGGGTTTCCCTTGAGTATCACTAATTTTGAGCCAACTAACTTTAAGTCATGATCTAGGTTTCGAAGAGACTTTAAAAGCCACCAAACTGATCTAGTTTTGTTTGATGCGGTCAAATCACCCTCATATCCCCATATGTATATTGGGAGAATAGGAGCATGCTTGGTTACCGCTTCAGTTAGAGCTCTGTTGTCTGATAAACGTAGATCTCGTCTGAACCATACTACTGTTGGGTTTGTTGAATAAGTCATTATTTTGATCCGGTAGTTATCTAATAATTTAATTAAGCAACTTGGTCGCCAGCAGGAAGTGATCCGGGATTTGCATGCCACATCGTGCCATCTTCATCTACTACCACTACTTGCTTTGATGTGTTTTCAAGCAACTGCCTAAGACTATATCCACGCAATCTTTCCAGTAATCCTGGATCTACTAATGAAAAAGGTATGATAATCACGTCAATATTCTCTTTTTCAGCCCATTCGGCAAGATGTCTAAATCCATGAGTTGTCGGGAGGATTGCTCCAGCTGAAATTCCACTGGTTTCGAGTTGATTTAGCTGTTTTGCGATCGGCGACCGACCGAACAGCATTAAGTCACGTTCATTTAGTATTCGGATCCACTTGCTTCGATCCTCTTCTGGGTACGGGCTTGCCAAGTATGATGCAGCAGTTAATTCAAATAAAATCAATTCCGCTGCATTAGAATTAGCAAGTTGTGCTGCCTGGCTTCTTAAAAGTTTCATAAGAACTGATTCTGATCTTTCCGTTAGCGTCATGATCTTTTTTATCGGAGTTTTCAATTGCGTTTTCAGAGCAGTTCGAGCACTTTCTAATGACAGATTTTGTTGGTTCAAGTCTTCCAGGTGGCTAACAATTGCATTTATGACTCGTGTGTCATTGGTAGCAAATCCTTTGAACATTTTGCCTGGTTCGGACAGTCCTCCTTTGGCGAACCGGTCTTCAGCCGAGGTTTCCCATGCTACAAATCCAATCGGTGTAGGTCTGGTGGAAATTAAGTACCACTGATTCGCTAGCGCGGTTGTACTCCGTTCAAGAGTTACCCATTGCATGTCGGAAGGGATAACCGTTTCGGGCGGTACCCCCTGTCCAAAAGCGACTACCTTAGCCCCAGCCTGATCGATTTTTTGGTACCGCTTGCCCTCAATGATCATCTTTTCAGCTGTTTGAAATCCAACGTATAGATCAGCTCCCTGCTCCCTAGACCGAATTTCGTCCTCGATTTCTCGTGTGAACGTTAACATGTCCATAGGAGTATTAAGGAAGTGGAAACCCTCCATAGGAGGTCCGTCTCCTCGAAGCTCACTCTCCATGCGCTTCACGAAGCCGTCAACTCCTGTTGGATCACTATCTGTTCTATCTTCTTTTTCTATTGCCCAATGCATAATACTCTCTACTTTATTTAAAATTTGATGATTGTCTTAGATGTTTAGACAGGCAAACGACGTATGTGAGAGAGTCCACCTATCCAGTACAACATAAACCAACATGATTACTGTTATCTGATGATTACAACTTGTTTAACTGTTAGTTAAATTTTCGTCATCCCATGAAGATCTGTTAACAAGTTTGATTGCTATATCGCAACAAAGTCGGTTGGTTTAAATAACCTACGGCGAGTGTGGCTACGACGAGCACTAATCTCTGGCGTAGTCTCTATATATTTTACTCGGCTGCACATCAAGCATTGCAGGTATTTGCCATGTATATCACCCCTCATCACAATGTCACCGTCACACCTACCGCAGCCCTTTAACAAAATCATTTCGTTTACTCCATGTCAGTTTGTCGTTAATATTTGACATCTGATATGCTTATGTGTAGCTTATTTATAGCTCGTATGAATATCAATGTCTCATATAATCTACATTAATATGGTATAAATGTAACATGACAACAAAGAGATGTCAACTATATTCTACAAAATAGATAATTTATAACGGGAGTCCTTTTATGGGTACAAGTCAAGATTTGGAAATTTTGAGAAATCGGTATGTTGCTGCATTACTAGGTGGAGATGCAGATAAGGCCAGGCGAGCTGTGTCCGATGCTCAGAATAGAGGACTTGAAATTCAGGCTGTTTATGTTGACCTATTAGCTTATTCCCAATCTGTTATAGGGCAAATGTGGCATGATGGAGAAATTAATATCGGAGTCGAACACCTGGGCACGGTAATTACTCTAGAAATAATGAGCGAGTTGAGAGCACAGGCCAGTACGATGCGTAAATCTAATGGATTTAGGGCAGTTGTTGTACCTGTTGAGGGAGATACTCATATGGTGGGATCCAGGATGCTAAGTGATTTTTTGATTATTGATGGATGGGAAGTTGATTTTATGGGAGGCCCTACCCCAGGGAAAGATCTTGTTGAGTTTGTTAAGAACAGATCTGTGGATATGGTGGGTATTTCTGTCACAATACCAACTTATATAAACAATGCTAAATCTATAATACGTGCTTTGAAATCGATAAGCCCCAGTCCTAAAATATTGATCGGTGGCCTAGCTTTGACTAGTGGGGAGGTTGAACTAAATTCCCTTAACTGTGACGCAGTGGCATTAAATATTTTCGAAGGCGTAACGCAGGCTAGAAGTTTGGTCGGAATTACCGATGGGGGATTCACTTTGGAGGAACATTTAGCTGCCCTTGGATCTAGAATCAGGGCTGCAAGGTTAGAGAAACAGATGACACAGCAAGATCTTGCGAATGCTTCTGAACTTGATCGGACATATATAAGTGCTTTAGAGCAAGGCAAGCAGAATGTAACTTTTGGGGCAGTATTGAGAATATATAAAGCTCTAAACCTAGGACTAAAACCAGGAGGTCGCTGGTTCGATCCCAGTCATCCAGACCAGCAATCCAGTTTATAAAAGAATCTCTCTGTGATTAAGAAAAGGATCGGGAGACATTAGGCCTCCCGATCCTTTTCCGGCAATTTAATGCCGAGAAGGTTATCCAGGGTTACTCAGCTGGAGGCAGAAGTACGGTATCAATCACATGGATTGTTCCGTTGCTACCCTGGATGTCAGTGATTATGACTTGGGAATCATTGATTTTCACAACATCTCCCATCGCGGAAATAGAAACAGTTTGACCTTGTAAGGTTGTAGCTGATTCAAGCGTAACTACGTCTGCAGCAAGCACATCACCGCTTACCACGTGATATAACAGGATGTCTTTCAATGCTGGTATTGTTTCCAGCAGAGAGGCAACTGTACCCTCAGGTAATTTGGCGAAAGCATCATCGGTTGGAGCGAATACGGTAAATGGACCCTCTCCAGCTAACACAGAATCAAGTTCTGCTGCTTGTAATGCTGCTACCAGTGTAGTGAATCTGCCGTCTTCGACAGCTATATCTACAATGGTTTTGCTTACTTCTTCGACTACTTCCTCAACTACGACAGTTGCCTCCACAGCCATTTCTTGTTCAACCATCGTTTCCTGCTCCACCATTTCTTCAGTAGCAGCCTCTTCGCTACAGGCCACTAAAATGGAGCCGAGAATTGCTAAGATTCCCATAATTACTAGGGCTTTAGTATTTCGATAATTGATCCACTGTTGGAAAAAATTAATACTCATCAAATTGTAATCTCCTTAAGTTTGATTTAGAGCTATGCCTAAACTATATAAACCACAATTGATGAAGCAATGTGTTATATATTCGACACTATTACAGTCTACTTAGTGAGACAACGATTGTCAAATATAAACTACAAAAACAAATAGTATGTAGAATATAATCTATTAGAGTATCTATTGTTGTAGCAATCTATTCTAGATGAAAACAGGTTTAGAATTTACTAGTTTGGTGTTGCCAGAAAAACAGGAATTAATCTGTCAGTTTTTTGTTGATATTCGTCATATGGAGGATATGCTTCAACAGACAAATCCCATAGCCGCTTTCTTTCCATAGGGTTTTCTATTTCTTCGACCGTCATGGGTATCACACTTGGTCCGTCTTGTATCTCAACCTCAGGATTTGCTTTAAAGTTGTGATACCAAAGAGGGTGTTTTGGGGCCCCGCCCTGGGATGCTATGAGGACGTAATTTGGACCATCTTTAACGGTCATTAACGGAGTTTTTCTAATAGCATCTGTTTTCCAACCCCTATGGGTGACGATAACTACAGGCAGGCCTTGCATGGTTGTGCCTTCAGTTCCTCCACTTTTTTCATATAGTTCGACTTGATCTCTGACGTACTTTAATGGACTTGGAATATATTTACTCATAATAGTGGATTATAGGCGACAAACCAGTGATAAGGAAGAAGCGAATATATTATGCATGCCGGAGTACTGGTTTTATAGAATGCGCGGAGAAGAAAGTAGATAGTTTGATAACAGTGTTAATTGCTCCCACGTTTCTTTTGTCATTCGATTGTGCCAGTTACTTTGACCATCCAAGTGTTGCGTATGACCTACTCGAAAAAACCATCCAGGTATCGGGTCAAAAAAGCTCTCCAGGTGAATGTCACCTATACTTTTTGCTAAGCTTTTTATTTCTATGTCATTAGAAAGAGTATAGGCTAATCCACTACCGTCATTTCCCTTCCAAGTTGTGTCGATAACTTTACCAAAAATCGGGAATGATTTTTTTCGGATTGTCTTTATTTTAATTTCGTCTTTTCCGGAAACAAGTCTTTCATCCGGGACTATAAAAATATACTTCCAATTTGGAGGACTATCTTTGGAGCGAGGCTTTATGCATATATTTATCCATTTGATAGGCTGATCCTGTACGTTGATAATCCCAAGTTTTTTTGTGTACCATTCATCTCCAATTTTTTCTTGTTCTAGTCCACGTTCAGCCATTTGAGCATTAATGCCAAGCTTGATTAGTGTATTCACTAAATTATCTCGAGATTTATCTCTCAAAGCTTCTTTAATCTGGTTAACCATTTTTTAACTTTCCAAAGATTAACTAATATTTAATCTCACCAAGGTTTGATAGCGGATTTTAATGATTTATAGCCGTCTAAGAATCCAGGGCGCTCACCACTGTATACTTCATCAAATATCTTCAAACAATTATCAAGCCAATTGGCAAGCTCTGTATTACCAGGGTTGGCATCCATATAGGCATCTCGTATTAATACAAAATGAATTCTTGGATCGTAAGGTCGTTTAGTGCCACCCATTGATTCGTCGCCATCTAGTAGCCTTAGAAGCATGGCGTCGGCTGACCCTAAAGTTTGTTCATGGATCGGGGGACCATCCATTCTGTACATCACTGATGTCATATCTCTACCATTCCCTGTAACATATCCCATCTCAGACCATATCTCTGACATATTAATATTATGACCAAGGTGTTTTGCTATCGAGTTTCCAAATGCTCTAAGTGGGTCAGAAATATCTGCAAGTAAGTCGGTTAACCGATCCCCGTCTAAATCTGTAGCTAAAACAATTGTGTTTTGTTTTTCGATAAGGTCCCATATAAGTAGGCCATAATTAGTATCTGATATATGTTGCTCAATTCTGCCACCCCAGCTTTCCATTCCGTTTTTAAAATCTTCTGGGAGTAACGCAGTGATTTTATCGATTATTTCTTTATGCTCCTCATAAGGATCAACTGCGTATTTTCGCCCAACTTCAAATTTCGTTCCTTTAATCATCCAAGAGTGTAGTCCCGCATTAATGCCATCTTCCATAGCTTGAGTTGGTTTCATGGCAACGCGACCTATGCTGCCAGTTTCATGGACCATCTTGAGAAATAACCTGTTTGAATAAGCCATTTGAATACCAGGAGTATTCATTTCTGAGTGAACAATTCCATTTTCGTTAACTGTAAATTTGGACTTGTCTTGAGAGTAGGGCAGGCAGGGCATACTTCTTACTACTGTGATTGGGCCATAAGGCCTTACATTACAATATACTCCAGCTTGTGTCCTAAGAGGAGCGTTGCCAGATTTACCCAATACAACAACTCTATTTCCGCTTTCATCGTTGACGTATGCATCGCCGGCTGTGGACCATTTTATTGAAGTAGATGGCATATTGCCGAACCAGCTAAGACAAGCCAATTTAGTATCATGCCTGTATTGTGACCACATTGGTACAGCGTAAAAAGGAAGCCCCATTATGTCTATTGCGGCAAGAGTACCGATTAATGCATACGCATCGGTAAGTGAATGGGTCACCGGATTTATATCTCTATCATGATTGCCTCCCTTCCAAACAATTGCTTCTGGGTAACCGTTTGGTTTTACGTCGGTCTTGTCAAACATATTGGAAATTACTTTAAAAAGATCTCCGCCATCAGCTTCTGTTCGTGCAATGGATAATAAATCGATCATTAAATTACCTCAGGATTAATTTACTTGATTCTATATCAAATTTTTAGATTACTATAACTACGAAAGGGATGGACCTAGTATGATCCCGTTCTATATTTCATATATTTATTTAGGTAATAATATATTTCTCATTGGTGGAGCTGAGGAGGCTCGAACTCCTGACCTCTTCAATGCCATTGAAGCGCTCTCCCAACTGAGCTACAGCCCCATTTTATACTTGAAATAGACTGATTTATCGTAACATATTTTGGCAACAAATATCTAAATCCCAATTATTGAAAAATTTAGTTTTGTGATACATGGATCAAGATATTATGATTATAGATATCAAGTAGAAGATTTAAATTCAGATGCTTCATCGGATCCTTTTGTAGTATTTCCTGCGCTGTATGAATGTGCTCCTGTGCCAGCTAATGCTCCACCTTGTACGATTAAATACTCATCACGAATAGACTTACCATTAAACCAGCATTCTAATATTTCTCGTACACCAGAAGCATACCTTGCTTGTGCAGATAGTGTTGTTCCAGATGTGTGAGGAGTTAAAGCATGATTTGGTGCAGTTCTCCATGTATGATCATTAGGTGGAGGTTGAGGAAACCAAACATCGCCAGCATACCCTGCTAATTGCCCGCTTTCCAAAGCTTGAGTTATTGCATCTTTATCACAAATTTTGCCTCTGGCTGTATTTACAATATAAGATCCGCGTCGCATTTTTGAAATTAATTTTTCATTAAATAAATGTTCTGTCTCGGGATGTAAGGGGCAATGTATGCTAACCACATCACAATTTTTCACTAAAGATTCAACATTGTCATGGAAAGTCAACCCTAAATCTGTTTCTACAGATTCTGGTAGACGATGCCTGTCTGAATAATGAAGTTTTACATCAAATGGTTTCATTCGTTTAAGAACTGCGAGACCAATTCTGCCTGCAGCAAGAACTCCAACATCCATGCCTTCAATGTCGTAAGATCGAGATACAGCATCAGCAATATTCCATCCTCCTGATGTAACCCATTTATACTGGGGTATGTAATCGCGAACTAAAGATAATATTTGCATTACCGCATGCTCCGCTACACTTATACTATTGCAGTAAGTCACCTCACAAACAGTGATATTGTTTTCAATTGCTGATTGCAAATCAACGTGGTCTGAACCTATGCCAGCTGTGATTGCTAATTTTAAATTTGGAGCTTTTGCTATTCGCTCTGCTGTGAGATAAGCAGGCCAAAATGGTTGAGATATTACTATTGTTGCATCAGGTAGATGTTGGTCAAAAACAGAATTTCTTGCATCTTTGTCAGAGGTGACAACCAATTCATGCCCAGAGCTTTCAATATATTTTCGAAGGCCCAGTTCCCCAGAAATAGAACCTAATAACTCTCCTGGTGTGAAATCTATGCTGTTTGGGGATGGCATAGACTGACCATCAGGATATTTATCTAATTTTGGAATACTATTTCGAGCATACTGTTTTGGAATTCCAGTTACAGGATCGTCATATAAAACGCATAAAATTTTTTCTTTAGTGCTCATAATTTTAACCGCCAGTAATAAAATTTATACTTTGTTGCTTTATCGTTAGTAAATATCAAACCCATATTTCGTAATTTCGGATTACAAATTAAATCTTAATTCGAAACAATCACTTTCCTTATAAACTAAAAGCGTATCTCAGGGCATGATAAATGGAGTCATATATCTTTTCAACACGTAAATTAACGATTTACTAAAATAAATATATGCGCGGGTTAATGGGAATTATCTAATTATCCAAATTGTTGGTTCATATTGATTTGCTTTTTCAGTAAAATAATATCCGATTATATATAGTTATTTCTTTCACAAGTATCTACTATTGAATTAGATAGGCCCGAATAGTAATAGTACTAATTGGTACTATGTAAAAACTATAAGGTTAAACTGTCTAATTGATATCTGATTCCAAGATCAAATTATTTTCATTTTTTGAAAGTTACAACCTAACTAAAAATCCTAAAGCAGATATTCTGTCTGGTTTGACTGTAGCTCTCGCACTTGTTCCTGAGGCCATCGCTTTTGCTTTTGTCGCCCAAATAGCTCCTATAGCTGGCCTTTACGCTGCATTTTTTCTAGGGTTAATTACTTCTGCAGTTGGAGGAAGAAGTGGAATGATATCGGGTGCTACAGGAGCTACTGCTGTGGCAATGGTTGGATTAGTCGTGATTCACGGTGTCGAATATTTGTTTGCAGCATTGGTTTTAACAGGAATAATACAAATTGCAACAGGATTATTTAAATTAGGCAAATTTATAAAACTAGTTCCATATACGGTAATGCTTGGCTTTGTTAATGGACTTGCTATAGTCATATTTTTAGCACAGCTTGGTCAGTTTAAAATCTTTTCTGGCCATAAATCTCAGGAGTCTATCGATATAGACCAAGGGCACAGTGCTATTGACGTTTTATTTAATGGTGGCTGGATGGAAGGTTCAAATTTGTTGATAATGATCGGACTCACTTTGTTAACAATGTTAATAATATGGTTATTACCCAAAATACCTAAATTTGGGAAAGTCATACCCGCGCCTTTGGCCTCCATAATATTAATATCTATCGTATCTGTAGCTTTAAATTTAGACACACGAAGCGTAGGCGACTTAGCAAGCGTATCTGGAGGCCTACCTAGTTTTCATATACCATCGGTTCCTTTAAATTTCTCTACATTACTTATCATTCTTCCCTTCTCATTAACTATTGCAGGAATTGGCATTATTGAAAGCTTATTAACGCTAACTTTGGTAGACGAAATAACGGACACTAAAGGAAATCCAAATCAAGAATGCGTTGGTCAGGGCATAGCTAATTTTGTTTGTGGGTTTTTTAAAGCAATGGGTGGGTGTGCAATGATTGGGCAAACAATGATAAACATCGAATCAGGAGGTCGTGGAAGATTGTCCGGTATATCATCTGCTATTTTCTTACTAGGATTCATTTTGTTTTTTTCAACTTTAATTGAAATGATACCTTTAGCTGCGCTTACTGGTATTATGATGATGGTTGTTATTGGGACTTTCGCGTGGCCGTCACTTAAACTACTGACCAGAATACCTAAATTAGATGCTTTTGTAATAATACTAGTTACTGTGGTCACGGTAGCGCAGGACTTAGCAGTTGCCGTTGTTATCGGCGTATTAGTATCCTGTTTAGTTTATGCTTGGAAATCTAGCCAACAAATAGAAATTAAAACAATAAATAATGAAGATGGAACCAAATCACATTTTCTCAATGGAGTTTTATTTTTCGGTAGTGTGTGGAAATTTAAAAGCATAATATTGCCGCAAAGATTTGAGGAAGAAGATGTGGTTATTGATTGTAGCAATGCAAAGTTAGCTGACTCTTCGGCATTAGAAGCAATAAATTCTCAAATATCCAAATATAACAAAATAGGCAAAACTCTCGAGCTTAAAAACCTGGGGCATGATTCATTGAGGCTAGTAAAAAATGCTAAGCCTGTGTTAGATATAAAAGTTGCATCTGAGGAAGAATACAAGACTACTTAGTAAATCAGTGAAAATGCACTTCATAATACTGGGTTTACAAATTTAAAGCGTTTGTTTTGCTCGTGTAACTTTTAACCTTGGTACCGCGATCGCTCTAATAGGGAAATGTATTACTGCCGAAACCAAGCCCAGAACGATACAAGCAATCCACATCGCGTCATAAGATTGATATTGGTCAAAAATCCTTCCTCCTAACCAAGATCCCAAAAAGGACCCTATGTTATGAGAAAGCAAAGTGATTCCAAACAACATTGAGGTATACGATTGCCCAAAAATATCTGATATAAGTCCAGTGGTTAGAGGTACTGTGGATAGCCACAAAAGTCCAAGCACTCCGGCAAAAGTTAACACAGTGAATTCGTTTTTGGGAACAAATATAAAGACTAGAAATACAAGGGACCTAAAAGAGTAAATGCTGACAAGTAGATTTTTCTTGGATATATGATCTCCTAAGAATCCATACATTAGTGTTCCAATAATATTAAATAGTCCGATCAGGGCTAAAGACCATCCCGCTAACGACTTTAATCCTTCGTCTTCAAGATATGCCGGAAAGTGTGTGGCAATGAAAGTCACCTGAAAACCACATACAAAGAAACCAAGGGTTAAAAGATTGAAATTTTTGTTTTTAACCGCCTCTCCAAGAGCCTCTTTTATGGTTTGTTTAAAATCATCTGCAAGTTCATTAGTGTTTTGTGAGAAACTTATTAAGTACGAAAATATGAATAGGGCAGCACTTAGAATTAATAAGCCGTACAAAGCAGTCAACCAACCATAATTTATAATTAGCGCATTAATTGAAGGTACTATAATAAATTGTCCAAGTCCTCCAGCAGCCATCACTAAACCAAAAAACAACGATTTATTATTGGGGCTTACATTTTTGCCGACCACTGTCATCGTTATACCTACAAATCCTGCCGCTCCAAAGCCACTTAGTGATAATGATCCAACTAAATCAAATGAATTTGAAACGTTAGCCAGCCAATATTGGCTTATTATCTGAAGTGTAACGCCAGCGGCTAGGGCTTTAGCCGGTCCGTACCTGTCTGCAAGTCCACCAAAAATAGGAGCGCCTAACCCGCTAAGTAACACTTGCAAAGCGATGCCAAAGCTAAATACTTCTCTACCAAGATTTAAATGATCACTGATTGGTATAAGAAAAAGCCCAAGACTAAAATTCCCACCTCTTTCTATCAGGATCAAAGTTCCTGCAGAAATGAGAACCAGGATTATAGTGAGATTAGTTTTCCTTGTATTTAGACTCAATGTAATAGTATTAAAAAGTGCAAATAAAAATTAGATCAACAAAATCCAATTGGTTTGATAAATTTACGACTAAAAACGCAAATATAAGCAAGATTAACGTAAGACTTCTAACAGGCCAGATAAAACGTTTATAATCAGTTTGAGATGGCTCGGATATCGCTAAGCGTGTAGCAGTATAAAACAAGATTTCAATGCTTATCCAGACAGATAAAAATGCCATTAATATGTACGCTGTGCTCATGAAATTATTGTATTAAAGATGCTCTTTTTAGCAATTGTATATCTTTATAAACAGTTTCTGTTATTCCTGTTTGCAATTCTTTTGCGAAGCGGTACGACGTTGTTATAAGCTGACATACTAGAGTTTATATGTCAAATTCAGGGCCATATGTAGGATTAAAAGTGTTAGATTTGGATTCTGACTTAGCCGGATCCTATGCAAGCATGATGCTGGCAGACATGGGTGCAGATGTAACAAGAATTAACTTAGGGTTTTCTGAGATTGATTTTAATGATTCGATGTTTGACCTGTGGAATAGAGGTAAGTGTTACATTGATGCTGACTCAACTTCTAAAACAGATATTGAAAACATATTGAGACTAGCGTGTAGTTCCGATGTCGTGATTAACACATATCGGCCCAGTCTAAAAACTAATCAACCTATTGACTTCGACTTACTAGCACTAAAACAAAGTAATGTAGTTTATTGCGTAATATCTCCATTTGGTGAAACTGGACCACTTGCTAAGAACTCCGGTGGTGAGGGTGTTGTATCCAATCATGTTGGTTTATATGGAGATCAGGGAGGGTGGGAGCAATCTCCAGTTTTTATTCATCTGCCGGTAGCAAACTATGGAGCTGCATTTCTTAGTATAAATGGGATCGGAGCCGCACTTTGGTCAAGAAGTAAACGCCAATCGGGTCTTAAATTAAATATATCTTTATATGACTCGGCCATAGCTATGTTTAGTGGTTCTATGGTTTTGTCACCGAATGTCACTCCTTGGATAAGATATGCAAAAGATCAAAAAGGCGCAAATCCCGTTTATAGACTTTACCAGTGCGCTGATAGTGAATGGATATTTATTGCTTGTGGTAACGAAACATTCTGGAATAAACTTTGTATTGCTCTGGATAGATTAGATTGGGCAAGTGATCCGAAATTTGATGGAGCTCCATGGAACCTTCAGCTTGCTAATAGAGATATTTTAATAAAGCTGATTCAAGATGTGGTTATAACGAGAGACTCTGAACATTGGCTGAAACAATTCGAGCAATATGATGTCCCCAGCATAATAGCTTCCACAAAAAAGGTATTTGTTGACCACCCCCAAATTGTAGCGAACGATTTGTTTGATTTAAACTCAAACAACAAAAAAACAATAGGATTACCATTAAAGTTTCAACGCACTCCTGGACGGATTGGTGGTCGGCCTATAAAGACAAGCTTTAAAGAGGCCGTTTCTACAATTGCAGAACGGTTGATTACCCCGGAAAGTGGATCGAAACATTTACATGATTTTAAAAAACAAGGCCCGCTGAAAGATATAAAAATAATAGATTTGACTGGTTATATTTCCGGATCCTATGCGGCCAGTATTTTAGCTCGACTTGGAGCAGATGTAGTCAAAGTTGAATCCCCAGCAGGTGACGGATTTCGAGCCTTAGGTGGTTCTTTTCAAACTTGGAATCATGGTAAACGTGGAATTGTAATTGATTTAAAAATCCAACAAGGCAAATCTGTTTTATATGATTTAGTTAAACAAGCAGATGTAGTTATGGAAAACTATCGTCCCGGAGTTCCCAAGGTTTTAAATATCGACTATCAGACCCTGGTAAGAATAAACCCTAGTTTAATATATTTGTCTTTGACCGGTTTCGGCTCGTTAGGTCCAATGAAGGATAAAGCAGCATTTGATCCTTTAATTCAGGCTATGTCTGGTGCAATGATAGAGCAATCTGGAAGCTTAAGTGATCCAGTTTTCCTGAAGTTAGCGATGGCAGATTATGCATCTGCAATGTTAGCAAGCTTTGGCGTAATTTCAGCTCTAGTTGAGAAGAATAAAACGGGCCTAGGTCAACATATTGAAACATCTCTCCTACACGGTGCTGTAGCTATTCAGGCTGGAGAATTCCAGAAGTTTTTTAATCGGACATCAACCACAGGTTCTGTGAGCATACATGGCCCATGCGCAACATATCGGCTGTATAAGACAGTAGATGGATATATTTTTCTATCTTGCCATGATGACAATAGTTTTAAACGTGCATGTGTGGCGTTAGGATTGGATACACTTTCTCGAAAATATAGTGATTTTAAACTTAGAGAGACAAATGACAAGATAATTGCAGAAGAGTTCGAAAAAGTTATTGGAGAACTTGAAACAGATGAAGTCTTAAATGTTTTAAAATTTGTTGATGTTGAGTGCTCCGCATCGTCCCATACCATCGATATCCATTCAGATATTCATGCAATCAAGACTGGACTAAGCGTTGAATCGCATACTTTTGTTGGTTCTGTAAAGCATATGGGCACCCCTTTTATTTTTGATTCGAATAGGGTCGCCAATATTCGTTCGGCTCCTGATTTCGGAGAGCATTCTGAGGAATTGTTAACAGAACTTGGCTATTCAATCAAGAAAATAGAATCGTTAAAAAAAATTGACGCGATAATTTAAAGATTTAGTTGAAAAAGAACCAATTTTCATCGCTCTCAAATTGCCATATCATAAATGATTCTGTTGGCTTATAGCTGCCACCACCTTCAAACCACCCAGCCTCTGAGTTCCTGTCACATGCCAGCGGCTTAGCATCTCTCTCTTCTTTGGTGACTATTACATCTGCCGACGAATTTAGTCCACGGGATTGATATTCTGATAGAACTTCATCTGTAGCTACTTGTATAAAAGATACCAAATGCGATTCCCTTGAATTTACCCTAACCTCAACACCGATTTCTACCCAAGCTTCCTCGCTACCTAAATGTCCTATATATTGACCGGCCGTTACTTTAGTTCCCAATACTAAGCTTGGATCAAGATTTACATGGTAGAAATTGAAGTAATATCCAGCATGGTCATCAGAACTTATAGTGAATTGAGCCTCAGGACCGTAAGAGTTATAACTATATACTACATCTTGCACAACTCCATCTACCGGAGAAAAGAATTTTATCGACATCCACTCAAATGTGTGTGGAGTTATCGAATATAAAGAATTTTCTAGTGGCACTCCGATAGGAATCATATAGTGCTTCATGCTTCTGCAGCTTGCTCCAGTGGGGTCATATTCAGATGTATTAAATGCATAATCATGACCAACACCGGATCGAAGTTTCGAAGTTCGTCCTATTTTGTCGAGTTCCACAAAATTAGACTTAGCCACCTTAGGTAAATTGTTGGGGTCAAAATCCCCGTCTATATAATATCCGTCTGATTCCTGATTCTCTCCTTCAGTATTTTGCTTAACTTCTCTTCTAATGGATTCTTCACATCGGGATCTATATTCCTCCTCTACTTCGAGACATGGGTTAATGCCGCCCATTCCCTCCATATCTGCAATATCCATAGTCATCACATCATCCTCACCCGTATCCATGTCATCTAACATGCCCATCTCTTCTGCCATTTCCATCATGTCTTCCATACTCATTCCCATCTTTTCTGCCATTTCACACATGCTTCTTTGAGTCATATCAGGAATATCAGAGCATTCATTTATTTCCATCGGAGATGAGGTGGACGTATCAGCATCAGTATTATTAGTAGTATCATCGGAAATATCTGGCTCGACAATTTCCTCTACTGGCTCGACAATTTCCTCTACTGGCTCCAAAGTAGGAGTTGCAGGTATTGCGGTAGGCGGTATCGGCGTAGGAGTATTCTCAGGAACAGGCGTATCCTCGGGTATTGGTGTTGCAGGAACAGAGTCTTCTATTGGTTCAGAGATTACCACTTCGATGTCAGGTTCTTCCGCGTTGGCACTTGTTTCGTTACTTGTAACTTCAGTTGTTCCACATGCTGTGATTAGGACTGACAACACTACTAAAATTACAAAGCTAGTGATTTTCATTGTTATTAATATTCCTTAAAATATATGATTTACCAGTATTTAGATACTTCTGGCTCTTCCTTGGTCATAATTTCTAAAAGTGCAGGTTGACCATTTTTATTTGCTGCTAAAGCGCGTTCCATTCCTGCGGAAATGTCCTCGATTTTTTCAATTCTTTCTCCGTGCGCTCCCAGTCCTTTTGCCACAGTAGCATAGTCGCCTTCTAATTGATTGCTTCCATATGTGTCCGCTGCAACTGGCATATAGTTAGCTGCATATCCAGTCATCACTCCGTTATGTAAAACAATGGTAGTTATACCAATCTTGTTGCGAGTAGCAGTCTCTATGTCGAGACCAGCCATTCCAAATGCTGCATCTCCCATAAAATTAATTACTGTTTTTTCTGGTTTGGCAAGCTTAGCTCCTATTGCTAGTCCGAGGCCATAGCCTAATTGAGTGGATTTGCCCCAACCAATATAGCCGTGTTGTTCAACAGGTTTCCAAAATGGCACAAGTTGATCTCTTGGATAGCCAGAGTCATGTGTCACTATTGTGTTTGATACATCAACAGTTTTTTCAATCTCTCTGAATACCCTATAAGGGCTTATCGGGATTTCATTTGAAGACAACTTAGGTTCCCATTTCTTCATCCATTGTTTTCTCTGCTCTTCTATATGCTCAGCAGTTCCTTGTCTGGGTTTAACATTTCTATTTCTTAATTCTTGGATAATTTGTTTAATAACAAGCTTTGCGTCTCCGACTGCTCCATAATTTATTGAATAATCCTTATGTAGGTCCTCGCTATGGTTGGTTATTTGTATGATTTCTGCTTTATCTGGAACAGGGGAGCCAAATATAGACTTAGTGAAACTTGTGCCTATACCAATCATCATGTCAGTTTCATTTAAAAAGTGGGCTGACATGCCAGTAGCGGTTCTAGCAGCACAGCCTAAAGATAGTGGATGATTTTCAGGGAAGCCACTTTTCCCAGCTAGCGTGGTTACTACTGGTATACCTGTTAATTCGGCTAGTTCGATTAGCTCTGATGAAGCGTCTGAGTACATTATTCCTTGTCCAGCAGTAATTACTGGATTACTTGATGCTTCAATAGCTCCAACTATATCGGACACATCTTGAGGGTCAGCCTCGGACCGGGTTTGCTTTACAGGCGTATAGTTAAAGTTTTTTACTTCATGGGTAGCCACGTCTACAGGTATTTCAACTAGTACAGGACCTGGCCTACCATTTCTCAAATTACTAAAAGCAGACCTCATAACGTCAACAGTTCGATCGGCAGACATAATATATGATGCCCATTTTGTTATTCCTTTGTAATGATCTAAAGAATCGAAACTTGGGTGAACTCCAACTCGGTCTTGTGGGTTACCTCCTGGAAGTAACAGTATTGGCACATTGTCAGCGTAGGCTTGTGCTACTCCACTAAATGCATTTTCTGCACCTGGTCCGTACTGCATTGTAAATACACCGATAGTTTTACCATTGGTAACACGGCTTAGTGCATCTGCCATATTAACGCCCGCTCGTTCTTGTCTAACAATGACTGGCTTGATTCCTTCTTTGGCGGCAACGTCTATTATGGATTGATGGGGAAAAGCTGCTATCCAGTCGATTCCTTCAGCCTTTAATATTCGGCAAATTGCGGTATCTACGTTCAAATTACTAGCCTCACTTTCATTTTTATTTTTCAATAGAATTAGATATTTTGTTTCTTTAGATTATTTATAGAGGCGAAATTTACAACATAGCAAGGCTCGCAAGGAATTATTTTTGTAATATGGCTGCTCGTAATGCTTAACTAGCAACTATATTTACAGATGTAAAAGGAAACAATTAACCTTAACCAGGTTCTAGACCATGCACTCTCCCTCGCCTCTTTCTAGAACGTATTTAATTGTTTTATCCCAGTCCATATATTTTGGTAAGGTGTCGCGATTCAATTCGCCGACATCTTTAAACTCCTGTAGCACTTCTTCAAAATTTTCTGATCCAAACCTTACTGCAAAATCCTTAAATTCTTCATTGTCATTTCTTTTTGACATATATGTTTGAATTATTTTTTTCAAAGCATCTGGAGCATTCTTAGCGGGTATTTTGGCTTTAACTCTAATTCCAAAACGTGCATCATTAGCCGCATAACTTCCACCTAAGAATAATTCATATGCAGGTACTTGTCCTCCTGGGGCTTTAGCGGCTGCTCCATGAAATCCGATATCAGCTATATGATGTTGTCCACATCCATTTGGACAACCACTCATTTTGACATGCATCTTTTTAACCAAAGGATCGTCGATGTTTAGCTCTTCAATTATACTTTCAAGCGCACGTGCAAGGCCCATTGAGGAGGTTATTCCTAGTTTGCAGCTATCGGTTCCAGGGCATGAAACTACATCGCTGATTTGATGAACACCGCTATTGCCCAATCCAATTGTTTCCAGTTCACTCCATAATTCATAAAGTGCATTTTTAGGAACCCATCTAAAGGTTAGGTTTTGCTGATGGGTAATTCGACACCGGCCTCCAGCAAATCTCCGTGACAAATCGGCCAATCTTTGGAATTGACCTACATCTAGATCACCAAGTTTTACCTTAACTGTAGCAGTGTGATATCCCGTCTGTTTTTGAGTCTCCACGTTAGATTCACACCACTGATCGAATTTTGGATCTAATGACTTGGGTTGTTTGAAATCTGCATCTTGATTCGGAGCATCTGCTAGTTCATCTTCAATAAAAAGCAGATTTGTTGGATCAAACGATTTTTTTGCCCAATCACCCTCCATTTCTTTTTCAACCAAAACTCTAAAGTCATCAATACCTATTCGGTCAATTAGAAACTTCACCCGTGCCTTCATACGGTTTCGTCTCAATTCATTAGATTTATGGAAAACCCTAATTGCAGCCTCTGTAACCTTTAGATATTCATTTTCGCTAACGAATTCATACAGGGTCGGTGCAAGCCGAGGCATAATTGATGTGCCGCCACCCATAAACATTTTGAATCCTTTGACACCGTCTTTGATTTTAGGCACAAAGCCTACATCATGGATGGGTGTGATTGCACAGTCACTTTCACAACCAGAAAATGCTGATTTGATTTTTCTGGGCATTGATTGGCTAAACGGATGCCTCACAAAATACCTCGCGTACGCTGCTGCATAAGGGGTTACATCGAACGGTTCATCACCGCATACACCTGCCATTGGGCAACCTGTAACGTTTCTAACAGTGTTACCGCAGGCTTCTCTGGTGCTCAATCCGGCTTTGGCCAAAATGTGCAACCCTGCAGCTGCGTCTTCAAGTTTAACGTGATGGAATTGGATATTCTCTCTAGTAGTTATATGTCCTTTACGAAGCGGTGTATACCTGTCCGCAAATATGGATAGAGCATCTAGTTGATCAGCCGTTAATCCACCAAAAGGTGCTTTGACTCGAACCATTTGAACATCCGGCTGACGCTGTCCATATACTCCTTGGCGTAGCCGAAAAGCCATAAATTCATGTTCTGTATTCCATTCGCCTGCTTGAAATCGCTTTACCTCATGTTCGAATTCTTCTAGTTCTTCTGGAAGAATTGGAATCACCCTGTCTTTGCTTGTTTTGTCGTGAATTTGAGTCATAATATTTCTGTTGTGCTGCTGATGTGTTTAAGTTTGAAAAATTAAGTAGTTTTACCAAATTTTCATCAGATTATTATCACAATTAGATTAATACTAAACCGAAGTCATTTAACATGCAATTGTAAGTTAACCTATAAAGAAATTAATTTCACACTTTAATAAAATGAATTTAACAAGTTGTTTTGGAGTACTTTGATGATAGATGTGCCGTTGCTATTTGCTTTCTCTGCTGGCATGGTCGCTGCTTTTAACCCATGTGGAGCAGCTATGTTTCCAGCTTATGTCGGATATCAATTGTCTGGAGATTCAGACTCAAACAACTTATTAGTCGATAGCTCTAGGGCAATATTGGTTGGCTTAGTGACTACCATTGGATTCATCGTCGTTTTTGGAATTGTTGGCTTAATCGTGGCAGCCGGAGGATCTGTGATAGGGCAATATTTACCTTTAGCTGGGCTGATCGTAGGCATAATTATCACTTCATTTGGGATTTCCTTGATTGTATTTAAGAAGAAATTAGGATTTATTGCGGCAAGTAGAGTGAATCTGGGACAGGGTAAAGGGCTTAGAAACGTATTCTTGTTTGGGGTTGGTTATGCGGTTGCATCGGTCAGTTGTGCGTTGCCGATATTCTTAGCCACAGTAGGCATAGTGACGGGGAAAGCAGTTACAACTTATAGCATAATAGAGACAATAATTAGTTCCCTTAGCTATGGAGTTGGAATGGGGGTGGTAATGATTGCAGTTGCCATTGGAGCCGTTTTCTTCAAAGAGCTGGTTCGTAAAATATTGCGAAGAATATTTCCATTAGTTGAACCAATAGGAAATCTAGCTATGGTAGGGGCGGGTGTATACCTAATTTACTATTGGTCTATTGGTGATGGTAGCGACTTGCTGTTCTTGAGATTAGAGCAAATTTTCTAAGTTCAATCATTCTGCTTTAACACAATTCGATAACACTCCGATTCCCTCAACCTCAATTTCTATAGTATCTCCATCATTTAATGTTGCAGTAGTTCCAGGCGTTCCCGTCAAAATTAAATCACCAGGTTCCATTGTGATAAATTTACTAACCCATTCGATTATTGATGGCACATCAAACAATAAATCTGAAGTATTACTAGACTGAACTGTTTGACCATTTAATCTGGCACTTATAGCTAAATTAGATGGGTCTAGTCCCGTTACTATAAATGGTCCAATTGGACCGAATGTGTCCGATGATTTAGCTCTAGTCCACTGAAGATCATTCTTTTGCCAATCTCTTTCGCTAACGTCATTAGCGCACGTATACCCGAAAACATAATCGAGCGCATTTTGCTTTGTGGCATTTCGGCAGGTTTTACCAAATATTATTGCTAACTCAGCTTCCTCTTGAACTATGGTTGAATCTGTAGGTAAGACAATACAATCGTTTGGTCCAACAATACACGAAGGTGTTTTGATAAATGGTTCAGGAACGGAAGGCGCAGTTTTATCACCTAGGTGGCTTTTATAGTTGAGGCCAATTGCAATTATTTTCGACGGGGCAGTAGGAGCCAGTATTTTAATTGATGAAATAGATTCTGACTCTTTAGCAACCTCATATTTCTCCCATGGGTTCCCAGTAATTCTATTTACAGTATCTCCTGATACGATGCCATAATGGACTGCCCCATCTAATTCATATCGTGCAAATTTCAACTTCCTTTCCTCCTACTTTAAATGTTAGTTGTTGTGTTTTCGTTTTAACAATACTATTTATTTTCCTCTAACACCTTGCCAAAGTAAAACATGTAAACGAGATGAATATCGTAAACCATTTTTTATACAATAGTCGCTAAGCCAACTACTCTTACTAATTAAATTGGAGGCCTTACTGCCTTCTGGCATTAGTATTAACCGTTTGACTGGAAAGTCAACTGATTTTGCAAAGCTGATTGATTCATACACATCTTGCTCATCAACTATTACAAACTTTAAATAGGAATTAGGGTGAGATTTATATTTAGAGATTATTGATAAGCATACATTTTTATTTTGTGAATTCCCTGAATTACTTAATTTTGGAGATATATTCCATTGATTAACTAAGTTGAAAATGGGCATTAATGGTTCTATTGTGCCGTTTGATTCAATTTCGATGGTATAGCTATTTTTGGATAATGCAGTTATCAAAGGTAAAAGAGCATGTTGTTGTAATAGTGGTTCGCCTCCAGTGATCACAACATGCTTAAGATTATGACCTTGAATAATTGAGTAAATCTCGTCATTATTTAGAGTCATTACATGGTCAGCATATTCGTAATTTTTCCAGTCCCAAGTGTATTTGGTGTCACACCAACTGCAGCTGAGATTGCATGATGCCAACCTGACGAAGACACAAGGAGTACCTGCAAGACGTCCTTCTCCTTGAATAGATACAAATATTTCTGGTTTCCCAGAGTCTGATTTACTTAATTTAACAATATTTGTATTTAATATTTCCTTCGATAGTGTTTTATTTAATGTCAAATTTACTATTACCTAATGTTGGGTCTTGGATGCCTAATTCAGCAAATCCTCGAGCTCTTAAAATACACGAATCACAATAGTTGCAAGGAGTTTCACTTGCTCCATAACAACTCCAAGTTAATTCGATTGGCGAATTCAATTTCATTCCTAAATCTATTATTTCTGCTTTCGTTTTATGAATTATAGGTGTGATAATTTCGATATCTACATCATATTCAGTTGACAGTTTACTTCCCAGGTTTACGGTGTTAATCGCAGAATAAAAAAATTCTGGTCGACAATCAGGATAGCCGCTGTAATCTATGGCATTTGGCGCCATAAATAGCTTGGCAGATATAGTTGATGCATCTAGATGCTTTTCTTCAATAGCGTTTAAAACTTCGCTTTCTAGTGCCGCAGCACCTAAAGATAGGAATATTGTATTTCGTAGCGGCACGTAAGTAATTGGTATATTTTCACTTATTCCTGTTTCAGGTCTTTGAGTTGGTGTTTTGAATTTACCAGGATTGGTTAGAGAAGAGTACCATGATAGGTTTTGCACAAATGATATATCGATTACCTTATGGTTAATTTTCAAGGCGGATGTTATATTTTTTGCACAGTCAATTTCTTTAACATGAGTTTGACCATATTTGAACGTAATTGCATGCAAATGGTCGACCTCTTCAGCTGCATAAGAAGTCACGATAGTTGAGTCAAGCCCGCCCGACAATAAGCTTACTCCAAATACAGTCACGGTTTAGTGTAACTCGACTTTACAGTAGTGAGCAGTCCTCCGCGAATTTTATATTTGAGTATTATCGTCATTTGTTTTGGGTTGCATACACTAACAAGGTCATTAAGTATTCGTTCAGCTGCATATTCTTGAACAATTCCCACATTGCGATATTGAGTTAAGTAGTATTTTAGAGACTTGAGTTCAATCAGATGATCATTCGGCGAATAAATAATTTTTAAGTTGCCATAATCAGGTAAATTGGTCCAAGGGCAAACAGCTGTGAATTCATCAGATTCGATCTCAACTTCTGAGCTTAGCTCATTTGATGAATTGTCAAAACACAACAGCACTGATTTTTTTATGTCATCAATATGTCTGACGGAGTCAAATTCTTCAAACTCCTTGTTTATATTCAGATATTTTGATTTCAGATCTTCTATTCTTGGCATATAGCAACTCCCCGATTTGAATAAGCTTTATGGCTTATTATCTTGCAACCCGTTGTTTATACGTACGCCTTATACTACAGTATTAGTTTTAATGAGTGACAAATTAAAGACCAATTTAGTGCAAATTGAGCAACAAAACAGAACGTCTCTGCAAGTGTCGGGGCTAACTAAGTCCTTTGGTCGTACTCGAGTTCTTAATGATCTAGACCTAAGCATTGAAGCAGGGGAAGTCTTATCTGTTTTGGGATCTAACGGTTCTGGTAAGACTACGTTAATTAACATCATATCTACTCTTGCGAAGCCTGATCGAGGCATAGTAAATATATGTGGGTATTCTATTGAAAAACATTCGAATCAGATAAGAAGTTCCATAGGTTTGGTTGGACACTCGCCTATGCTTTATTCTGAGATGACTGGTTTAGAGAATTTAACATTTTTTGGCCGTCTGTTTCGTGTCGAAAGCCTTAATAATCGCATAACAGAAACAGCTGACAAATTAGGAATTTCTAATATCTTGGACCAGAAAGTTGGCAATATGTCACATGGAATGCAAAAGAGGATTGCCATAGCGAGATCTTTATTAAGCAGTCCTAAGTTGTTGTTGATGGATGAACCTGAAAGTGGATTAGATCAATCAGCAGTAGGTTTGCTAAGAGTAATTATTAATGATTTAAAAAAATCGACATGTGCTGTATTGCTTGTTACTCATAGCCTTGATCAAGCTGTAAATCTTGGCGACAGAGTTGCAATCTTATCCAACGGAAAGGTTGGATATGATCAGGCAACAGAATTAGTTGACATTAAAAAGCTTACAGAAAAATACTTTGAGTATTCAGACCAGTTCAAAAAGGTCAAGACATGAACTTGATTATTAATTGGATAAAGCTCAACCCATGTTTAGCAATTTTTTGGAAAGATGTAATGTATGAAATAAGATCTCGAGATACCTTGGTATCTGTTTTGGTGTTTTCTTTATTAGTAATTGTCGTGTTCAATTTTGGAATTAGCCCAAACGCCACAAACGTCGGTATATTTGCGCCTGGAATTTTATGGATCGCATTTATTTTTGGCGGAGTGTTAGGCTTTACTCGTACTTTTGCTATCGAAAAAGAGAACGATGCGTTAAATGGACTTTTATTGACTCCTGTAAGCAGAGATGCAATTTATTTTGGCAAAGTATTATCGACATTTACATTTATGATGGTTGTGGAAATAATAACCTTTCCCATTTTTGCCGCTATCTACAATTTGCCTATTTTATCTCCAGGCTTTATTCCTATAGCGTTACTTTCCACCTTAGGCATTTCATCTGTAGGGACCTTATTTTCTGCAATGGCTATGAAAACAAAAGCCAGAGAAGTTATGCTTCCGCTTCTGTTTCTACCAGTTATTGTTCCTGTATTAGTTGCTTCAATTGAGGCATCAGTCCCGGCATTGACAGGTGGTAGTTGGTCAGATGTATCTATGTGGCTGCCTATTATTGCAGCCTTCGATGTAGTATTTTTGATTGTGTGTTCAATCGCATTTAGCTATGTTATACATGATTAATTATTCGAAAACGAAATGTAAATTGAAATAAAATTCGATAGTCGAATATACAGGTGTATAAACCGGTTAAACGCCTGTATAGTGGGCTTTATGCTTAGGCAAAACGATTTTATTTACTCATTGACATATGAGATTTTGAACTGATACTTTGGAAAGACACTTTTTAAATATATCTTTTTAACAAATCTTTTTGTTTGTTGGTTAGATGCTATATAGGATTGATTGTTGGATAAAGACGATTTAATTGTTCGTTTTGCTGGAGAAGGCGGACAAGGAGTTGTTACCTCTGCTGAGGGGTTAGCTCAGGCTGCTACACAGACTGGCTATAATGCGCAGACATTTGCAACTTTCCCCTCCCAAATTCTTGGTGGCCCTACATGGACTCAAACTCGGATTTCGGTTAATCCGGTTCTAAGCTCAGGAGACGAACTTGATATTTTAGTGTGTTTCAATGAACAAGCTTATTTAAATCATTCAAATTCCCTTAGTCCCGAAGGAGTAATTGTTTACAATAGCGCAGAATTCGAACTTACAGATAATGATAGTGCCATAGGGATCGATTTTGATGAATTGGCAAAATCCACCGGAAATACAAGAGCTGCCAATATGGTAGTTATCGGGGCATTAGCTGAACTTGTATCGATGAAGCAAGATATTCTGGACGAATTTGTTACAAAGAAATTTACTCGAGGCCGGTCTAATGATCAAGAAATTATAGAGTCGAATATTAAAGCTATGGGTTTGGGTAGAAATGAGGTTAAGCAACGAGGAATCAGTATCGGTCAACTAAATCCATCTAAAAAACCTGATTATGAACAGGTATTAATGAACGGCAACCTGGCGATATCTCTTGGCGCTATGCATGCAGGAGTTGATTTTTTTGCAGGATATCCTATATCACCTGCAACTCCAATTCTCTTGTTCATGGAGAAAAACTTACCTGCGAAAGGTAAATTCGTTTTTCAGGTAAGCTCTGAAATTGAGTCGATAACAGCTTTAGTTGGAGCTGGTTTTGCAGGTGCTAAGGCTATGACTTCAACGGCGGGCCCTGGACTATCTTTAATGAGTGAAGGATTAGGATTAGCCTGGATGGCTGAAATTCCATTGGTGGTTGTGAACGTGCAGCGCGGAGGTCCAGCAACTGGACTCCCAACTAAAACTGAACAATCAGATTTGATGTCTACGATGTTTCCGGCTCATGGTGATATTCGATTACCGGTAATTGCACCTGGGTCTGTTGAGGAATGTTTTCATGGAGCAGTGACTGCAGTAAATTGGGCTGAAAGATATCAGGGACCTGTTATTTTGATGAGTGAAATGGCTTTATCAGAGCGGAATCAAAACATGCGTAAGCCTGATTTATCTAAAATTCCAGTGGAAAAACGACTAGTGAACATGGATACGAATGGATACCAAAGATATGGCCAATCTGGTGTGTCACCGATGCCAATACCAGGCGGCCCGGGTAGTTATGTTGCAAATGGTAGTGAGCATGATGGGATCGGTGATACGACACACCTAGCGGAACGACATGTTCAGATGACTCATCGTAGATGGAATAAAATAAAAGTTTTGGAAGATGGCGATTTTGAAGCTGAGTTTACTGACTCAGCTATTGCATTGGTTCCTTGGGGAGGCACAAAAGGACCTGCTCGGGAAGCATTTGACAGCTTGATTAAATCCGGGGCTGATATCGGCTGGTTATACACGATGTTCCTCAACCCACTTCCTCCAGACATGCTTGCATTATTAAAGCAAAAGGAACTTGTTATAGTTCCTGAACTTAACTATCAAGGACAATTTTCAATGGTTTTAAGATCATTAGGAGTAAACGCGATATCTATAACACAATACACGGGCCTACCATTTAAAGTAAAAGATTTGGTTGAGCGTGTAACTGAACAGATTGAAAGTTACAAACAAGGAAATAAATAAAATATGAGTGCAAAAAACCCAGAATATGATTTTAAATGGTGCCCTGGCTGCGGAGACTTTGGTGTTAGAAGAGCTCTTGAATCAGCGATACAACAGAGACATGCTGATACAGGAATCGCTATAGAGAATAATGTTGTCGTTGCTGGTATTGGATGTTCTGGCAACATGGTTCATCTTCTTGAAGGAGATCAACCTTTCGGCATTCATGGAGTTCACGGTAGAACTTTGCCAATTGCAATGGGTGTAAAAATGACTAACCCAGATCTTAATGTTGTTGTTGTTGCTGGTGACGGAGACTTTTTAAGCATTGGATTGGAACATATCGGGCCACAAGCAGGACGTAATTTAAATGTGTGCGCTGTAGTTATGGACAATGGGGTATATGGATTAACAAAAGGTCAAAGTTCTCCTACATCTGAAATTGGAATGATTACAAGTTCTACTCCATATGGAAAGGTTGAGGAAAAAACTCATCCATTGTCACTATATTTGACGTTAGGCGTTTCATATATTGCATCTGCGATGTCCTCTAAAGTTAAAGACCTTGCTACTACAATTGTTGACGCTATGGAACATCCAGGGTTTTCAATTGTTCATGTTCAATCTCCATGTACTACTTACAATGACACTTATGAATTATTGAAGGGAAGCGTTAAAAAGGGGATTGAACCTCAAGCTTGGGCTATTCCTGATGACCATAACTCTTCTGACATCCGAGCTGCATCGGACTTGCTCAGTCGTGGTGGGATACCTTTAGGACTCCTGTACAAAGACACAACAAGGCCTGATTTCCAGTCAAGAATTGATTCAATGACAAATATGTCTGGCTCTAAATCAACACAAGATATCTTGGATATGCTAGCAATTTAAATTTTTTAGATTTGTGAGGCTAGTGTATGTTATCTAGCTTTGATTAGTTTCTTCTTCCATTGCTACATACTTAGATGGACACTTAACGATTACATTTTGACTGTGAAATACATCGTCATCTAAAAATGAACCTTCAAGAATAATCTCGGAGTGTTCGTTGAAGAACAGGTCAGGCAGTATTCCGTCATGGATTGCATCCATGGTGTATGTACCGTCGGTAAGTTCAAAATGAGCTTCGGTTGATCCATCGGCTCTCGCAAATGAAGCAGGAACTAGTTTACCGCTAACCCTCAACATTTGATCAGAATTAGAACTTTTTATATCTTTGGCTTCGCCAACAGTGTAGTAATATACTGTAGCTCCTTGAAATGCCATAAAAGCAAAGTAGCACAATGCTCCCAGTAGAGCTAAACCCGCAATTAATATTTTAATTCGGTTGGTGGAAACAAAATTAGTTTCAGTTATTGAAGATTCGGTAATTTGATGTTGATCCATTTTTAAGTTTATTTGTGTTATTCAGGGTTATTCTTTTTTTCCAATAATTGTTTTAGAGATGCTATTTCCAAGTTAATACGAGTTTGTTTTCGCATTAGTAATATCATGAAAGCAAAAAACAAACCCCATACAATTGCAAACACAGCAAAAACGTACCCTAAATTATTGTCTGATTTGTCATCTTCCACCTCATTTTCCATATCCTGTTGAGGATATAAAGAAGAAACCGTTAAGTCATGCTCATAGGAATTATAAGCATGTACTGGCTGAATACTTAATAAAAATGGAATTGTACACAAAAGCGCAAATATGGATATTAAACTAATTTTATTCAATTGCTGAAACCTCTTGGTGTAATTCATCTAGTTCAGTTTCTGATCTTCTTATTTTATATCTATTTGACAGCAAGAAAACATACAGTACTGTAAAAGCAATTATTGATACTAAAAACGCAGTACGCATCTGTGTGTCTAGCCCCCCAGATTCCTCAAGAGGTCCAATTACATAACTCGGATGTGCAGTTCGCCACCATTCAGTTGCTAAATATATTATTGGCGCATCTATGGCGCCAATAAGTGCTATTATTGCTGCATATCTAGCCTGTTGTATTCCTTTGGGTCCATAAGCACGCAGTATCAAATAACTGGCATAGATAAACCACAAGATTAATGTTGTGGTTAGTTTAGAGTCCCAGGTCCACCAAACTCCCCATACTGGTTTTGCCCATATAGCTCCAGTAATAATAATTAAGGTCGCGAATATCATTCCATACTCAGCTGTTGAATATGCGAGATCATCCCATTTGTGATTTTTGGTCCAGAGATATAATGCTGAAGCTAATGCGACAATGACAATCGATATCATGCCTAGCCAGGCAATTGGTACATGTATATAAAATATACGTTGCGAAATACCAAGATTCGCATCGGTAGGGACATATAAAAATATTAAGTAAAGAGTAAAAATAACTAATACTAGACTTAAGCCAAAAAGTATCCAATTTAATGGTTGTGTCGTAAGTTTCAAGTGTTGTTTAATTATCAAAGACATGACGTGCTCTATATGTGCAATTTATCACAAAATGATGGTCTATAGGTAGAGTATATAGATGAAGAGATCCGAATTTGAATTGTTGGTGAGTGAAGCGATGGATGATATCCCGGTTGAATTCCAAGATCGGTTGGAAAACGTGGATGTTGTTGTCGATGATATTCCACCTAAAGACAATATTGGAGCATCTTTTGTATCGGATGAAGATTTTTTAATCTGTCTTTATGAAGGAGTACCTGTAACCGAGCGAAATGATTATGGAGAGGTTCTTCCTGACAGGATATGTCTGTTTCAAGATTCTATTGAATTACTGTTTAGTGATGAAAACGAAATTAGGGAAGAGATAAAAAGCCTTATAATCCAGGAAATTACCAATCATTTTGGTATGCAAGATAATTAGTTCAGTATAGGTTACGTGTTTTTACCAAATAGATCAGATTTATCTTGATCGATTTGGTGTTTACCTTTTTTACTTTTGGTATCCACAAATCCTAAGGATTTATATGATTCAGCCGTTCCGTAGTCTCTAACTCTTATTTCAACGGGCATTGGTAATGCATGTCCAAATAACAATGCTTGTTGCCGAGAGTCTAGGCTAGATAAGACGCTTCTTAGTTTTCTTTGACCTGAAACTCCTGACAAGACTGAGTCCACGTCTCGATTATTGTCTAGTAAGCATACTAATTTTGTACCCAATTGACTCATTACTTCTTCATCAATCTGGCTGGGTCTTTGGTCAACTATCAGGATAGTAACATTATATTTGCGCATTTCGCGAGCTATAGTGCCAAATATCGTTTGATTTGCGAGCTCAGGAGTAAGGTATTTGTGAGCTTCTTCAATAGTTATCACTAGAGGTATGGGTTCATCACCTATTCCAGATAATGACCTTTCTTTGTACTCAGCATATCTGTCGTATATTCTTCTTGTTAGGAGGTTGGCAACCAGGATGTATGCATCGGTATCTCGTCCATACTTCCCAAACTCTAGAACAACATTTATTCCTCGATCTAAATATCGTAGGATTTGGTTGACTGAATCATGCACTGATGTGGTATCCATAAATTCGAAACGTCTAAACTCGCGTAACCTTCTGTGAAGGGTTGAGAGGGCACCTTGATTAACGTTGAGTTGTCCTGACAGTGAGTTGAATGCCTCTGTTCCCGAAATATCAAGAAACTCCAATAACCAGTTTTTTCCATAATGTCGGAACAGTGAGTGGGCAGCATCAGCAGCCTGAGGTGACAGATTTAAAGATTCCCTTAGGATTTCGATATCTTCTGGTTCAACTTCCTTATATCCAATTTTTACTACATAATCGGGGGTCAAACCACGTCTTTTGGAGTGGTCTTCATCTAAGGAAAATATTGCTACTTTTGAAGGGAATAATTGTTTGAGTCCCTTGACTTGGTGGTTTGCTGTTTCAGAATAACCTTGCCATCCATACTCACTATGCATATCGAATACTAGATTAGCTGCTTTTTCACTTTGGAGTATGCCTGCCAACAATAATCTGGTTAGAAAAGTTTTTCCTGTACCACTCTTGCCGAACACACCATTACTTCTTTTTGTAAGCTCATTAATATCTAAACACAGCTTTGTTTCCATGTCTAAAGGAGAACCTATCCAAAATTTTCCGGGGGCTTCTTTTCCAAATATCATTTCGATGTCAGCATGTGTGGACGCGGCTACCGTTGAAAAATGTGGAGGTACAGTTTTTGCTGCTTGTGGATTAGACGAAATGTCATCCGTATCTAAAGACAGTTTAGGTTGTATTTTGATCAACCCATATGCAGCTGTACCGATAGCGACCTCAGACATCATTCCATTTGATATTTCTTCTGAGTGAGCACTAAGGTTACTGTCTGAGGAGTCCAAGATAACATCAGAAACTTGCCCGAAGAACTTATGTGATTTCCCTTGAATAGTTACTAGCCTGCCTACTTTAACTGATTCTATGGATGAGTCTGCCGAGAGACGAACATCCAAGCCATCTGAAAGCGATCCTCCTACTATTATTCCCGACCAACCTTCGTCACTATTTACGTTTTTCTTTAGTTGTTCAAATCTCTCTTCAGAATTCATTTACAAGCATTCCTTAAAATGAGGTTAACTCTGCGCATTTGGCCTGGAAGTAATGAAGCTATCTCTTTACCAATTTCTATTAAATATTGCTCAGGGTCTGGCTTTAGACCAGATGCAATATCTAAAAAAGCAGCTAACACATCGTCAGAAGAGCCTATACTTGGATTCAATAGTCGAGATACAAAATCAAAGTTTGATGAAAATTCATTCAATTCCGAGTCATTGCAAATGCGAGTAGGTGACAATATTCGTGGAGGAAATGGAGACAATTTCATCACAATAGAGCTATCTTTTGTGTAGCCAACAGTGATTGATGTAAATCGACTTGTAAGTAGGTTGTTTAACTGAGGACTGTCGTCGTAGATGGACTTAACGTTGTCTAACCCAGGACCTCTAGGTCTAGGTGTTCTTGAGGGATCCATGCTTTCTGTTACGGAGTGGGAAACTATTCCAATAACAGGATTTTCATCATCTGATGTTACGAGAGATCCCAAAGGTGGAAATTTGTAAAGTTCATAGCATTGAGTTTCAAAATCCGTGCTAGAGGATCGTATTACTTCTCCAATTATATTTCCCGAAAAATTATCTTTTTTCTCTTGTTTTGCAGATCCCATTTAAATATTCCGTAATCTTTTTGAGATGTTTTTTTGAGATGTTGGTGTCGATAATCCATTGGCATTCAAGGATAATTCAACCAATTCGACAAAAGACTCTCTATCAGCTGTAGTTACTATTGCTTGTTCATGTGCCTCTATCAAAACTGTTGGATAACCTGGCCCCCTTTTCGATTGATCCAAAGAGGTTCCGTGAGTCAATTCAATAATATCATTGTCCTCAACCGACCAGTATGGCATTTC
>CENY01171726.1_pt1 | contig 44313 bp, 45 predicted proteins | sample 356181 | NCBI WGS metagenome assembly CENY01 (sample SAMEA2619840, study PRJEB7988) | marine metagenome | isolation source: saline water (ENVO:00002010), including
GGATTTCTTTTCTAATCCATTGAACTTAAAGGAAATTACGCCTCCTCATCTTAACTTAATTGTAACGAATGAGATGCCAGAAAAGATGCATGCCGGAATGATCATTACTTATGTTGTAGAACCACTTTTGAAAATAAAAGTGAACTGGGTAACGGAAATTACGAATATGCAAGAACCTTTTTTCTTCGTAGATGAGCAAAGGTTTGGACCATACAAATTTTGGCATCATCAACACATTTTCAAAGAAATAGACGGAGGTGTAGAAGTAACAGATTTAGTACACTATAAGATTAGAGGATGGATATTCTCTTCTTTGATAAATAACTTAATTGTAAAAAATGAATTACAAAAGATCTTCTCATATAGAACAGAAGTTCTATTAAAGAAATTTGGGACTTTCAACTAATTTTTTCTCTCTTTTGATTAAATATGATTCAAAATACACGAATAAAATTACTTAATCAAAAAAACGTCCAAAATAGAGAATTTGTTCTTTATTGGATGCAATCTTCACAAAGAACTTACTTCAATCATGCCTTAGAATATTCGATACAAATATCAAACAAATTAAACAAGTTTTTAAAAGTGTGTTTTGTACTTAATAAAAATTATCCCGAAGCGCAGAACAGACATTTTCTTTTTATGCTTGAAGGACTTTATGAAGTACAAAAAGAATTAGCGCAAAGAAAAATTCAAATGACCTTAGAAATTGGCATCCCTAGTAAAATTATTAAAAAGTTTTCACAAAAATCTTGTTTAGTTGTAACAGATCGAGGGTATACCAAAACTATAAACTCTTGGAAAAAAGAAGTTGGAATTAAAATAGATTGTCGATTAGTACAAGTAGAAACAGAAGCCATAGTTCCTATAGAGGAAGTTTCAAACAAAGAGGAATACGGGGCCTATACAATAAGACCAAAAATCAAGAAACTTTTAGGGAATTATCTACATCCCTTAAATCCATCTGATATCAAAAAAAAAGATACTACCGGCAATTCTTTTGAAAGTTTAAAAAAAACAAAACATATAATTGACAATCTAAAATCTGTTTCAACTTTGCCAAGAAAAGATTTTTTCAAAGGAGGCAGTCATGCTGCCAAGACGGAATTAAAAAGATTTCTAGAAACTAAAGCAAAAAATTACTCTTTGGATAAAAACAATCCTTCGTTAGACGCTCTATCCAATATGAGCCCATACCTACATTTCGGTCAAATATCTCCTATTGAAATAACTTTAGAAGTGCTAAAAAAAGAAATCTCTGACGAAACAAAAGAATCTTACCTAGAAGAACTTATCATTCGAAGAGAACTAAGTTTCAACTTCGTTTTTTTTAACAAGTCTTATGATAATTTTGATTGTCTACCGAAATGGTGCAAAGACACTCTTATGAAACACAAAAAAGATAAAAGGAATCATATTTATTCCCTAGAAGAGTTGGAACTAGCAAAAACTCATGACCCTTATTGGAATGCTGCCCAAAAAGAAATGATAATAAAAGGAAAAATGCATGGATACATGAGAATGTATTGGGGGAAAAAAATAATCGAGTGGACAAAAGATCCAGAGGTTGCATTTTGCAATACACTCTACCTAAACAACAAATATCAACTCGATGGAAGAGACCCAAACAGTTATAGTGGGGTTGCCTGGTGTTACGGAAAACATGACAGGCCATGGAAAGAGAGAAATATATTTGGAAAAATTAGATATATGAATGAAAACGGTTTGCGAAGAAAATTTGATATAGAAACATACGTTAACAAGACCGAAATACTTTACGCTAACTTATCCTTCAATAAAAAGTAGTAAAATTGAATCTAAGAGAGAATCGAACCAGTACTCCTAACAGTAAAGTTTTTTAGGCTATTCAAAAGGTTTTCCAAGTAGGACATGAACGAATTCAGCCATTCCACTATTGCTATGACCCACCATTGGAACTATTGATTTTTCCCATTTAAAAGGCAGATTATATTTCTTAGCAAGATTTTTTGCTGTTTGATAAAAAAATTTTCCGCGCGCAAGTCGATGTTCTCCTTGAAGGATTGCTTCTTCGGTCTGTCTAAGACTTCGATGAAATGGATCATCATCATCATCTCCCAATAAAACCAGAAGTCTGGAACTAAACACTTTTCTAAAATGTTCAATCCCAAGATTGATATTCCCTATACCGTAAGGCATATCAACCGATAAATCCGGTACTGTGTACCAACCTGCATTTGCAGCAACTGCAAGCCTAAAACGAGCCTCAGGTAAAAACATAACCATACGATGAACAAATTGACCTCCCGCAGAATGACCATAAATATCATACTTTGGTGTAGTCAGAGAATTTTGTTTTCTAAGCCGATCGAAAAGTCTCTCTAAAATAGAAAAGATCCATTTGGATTTTTCTTTTTTTTTCCACTTGAGGTATATGCGTTCCCAAGATTATATCTACTTCCAGGGAAATGTTCATCAGATATTTCTGGTACAATCAAAATAAAATTTCCCCTTTCAGAAAATCGACGCCATACATCTCGGTAATTTTCTGCGGTGCGACTTTGGCCATGCATCACAAATACAATTGGTGCTGACGCGCCAAGATTTTCAGGTTTATGGTACCAAATAGTTATACCGTCATTCCAATCATTTAGAACTGCACTGTTTATAGAATTATCTTTAAAAACAAAATTCCCTGAACCACTTGCCAAAATAACCGAATTTTTTTTCGCTGCGAAAGTACTCTTAGAAGAAAAAAAAGAAATGAAAAATAGAAACAGAGTAAAAACACAAAGGAAAGATTTCGAGTAGAAGCAACTATTTATCTTACTTCTTCTCGGATAAAGGGACTTAGACATATCAATTCTCTTTTCTCCAGGTAATTACGTTCTCGATTGTAGCTAATGGAGTTATCATTTCTTGTTGAAAAGGTATAGGAGAAAGTCCTTGAAAAATCTTATGAGGCCATTCTGGATCAGCAAGAGCACCTTTTGCAATCGCGACAAAATCTCCTTCTCCTAAATTAAGTACTCTCTCTGCTTCTTCTGGGTTATCCAACTTTCCATTTGCGATAACTGTGGAACCAGAAAACTCTTTCGCTAATCCAGCAAGACTTTTTCCAGAACCAAAAACAGGAGCGCATCCTAGATGCGCACAAACATCAATAAATAAATTTTCAATTTTCCCCAAAGAACTAAAAATAAATTCCGCATCTTGAACACCACCTGGCCATGAGTATTCACGATCATTTACTTTTGTTTGTGAAATACGAACTCCCACAGGGAAATGGTTAGGGACGGCTTTTCTTACCGCATTCATCACATCAATATGGAACTTAAATCTATTCTCAATTCCACCTCCATATGCATCATTTCTCTTGTTCGTATATGTAGTCAAAAATTGATCCATAAGATATCCGTTTGCACCGTGCACTTCTACTCCATCAAAACCAACCTCATGGGCACGTTTTGTGGCAGAAGCATACGATTCAATTATCTCATCAATTTCTTCAATTCTAATCTCTCTTGGAATTTGGAAAAAACCTTCGCCATTATATCGTGAAATTTGTTCACCTTTAGGTTGTATAGGAGACGGCGCTAAAGAACCATCTACCCAAGAATTTCCTTGGTTAACAGCACCCGCATGAAAAATCTGCAAAAAAATCGGGACTCCTTCAGCATGTACTAAATCCACCACTTTCCTCCAACTTTCCATTTGTGCCTCATTGGAAATTCCCGGTTGGTTATTATACCCTTGACTGTATTTTTCATCGATATATGTTGCCTCCGCTATGATTAATCCCCATCCCCCACGAGCAAATTCAGAATAATACTCGGCCATTTGATTCGTAACTATTCCATTCTCTTTAGCACTTGTTCGTGTCATAGGCGAAACAATTGTACGATTTTTTAATTCAACAGATTCAATAGACCCTTTAGAAAAAAGAATTGGAAACTTTTCATGTTTTTGCGAAATCATATTCTCTCTCAATTAAAATGAAATCATTTTATTCTCTTATAGAAAATAAAAAAATATTTTTTACTTTAAGTTAAATATTCCCCATATAAATTTCAGGTGAAGTGGTACAATTTTTCATCGAGTCAGGAAAGATAACGCTAACGGCGTCTACGGGACATCTGTCGACACAAATTCCGCAATACCAACACTCTTCAGGGTAACGTACCTCAGCAACCTTATCCTTCTCTTCTCTATAGATAATATCTCCAGGACAGAAAAAATCACATATTGTGCATCCGTCTAAACAAGATTTTTCATCTATTAAAATACTCAAAATATCTCCAGAAATTAATTTTTCTTTTCTTCAACAATATCTACACCTAAATTTGTAGGTACTTTATCAAATTTCAGCTTAGATGAATTTGTTTCTTTTTCAACGACGAGTGTATAAGGCGGATTTTCATCATCTCTATGAGGAAAATCTGTTCTTACATGAGCTCCTCCTCCTCTTGTCTCTCTTCGCTCTAACGCCGAAACAGAAACAACGTGAGCTACCGTTCTTAAATTTTTTGCCTCATGAAAACGCATTAATCCATGAAAGTTATCTGCTTTCATGGATTTTTCTTTATCCTCAAGCAAAGAAAGTTTATCAATTGCTTTTTCTAACTTCGTTTCGTTTCTTCTAAATCCGACATCTTCAGTCATGATTTTTCTGACTTCATCTTCAAAATCTCTGGGAGTATACTCACTTTCTTCTTTTAAAGGTCGAGTTAAACTGTTTTGAATGTCTTCTAATTCTTTTTTTGTTAAAGGTTCAGGAAGTGGTTGAGACAAAGCATACTCAGCTGCACTCTCCCCAGCAATATGTCCCATTACGGCTGCTCCAGAAATTCCCTGACTTACTGTGCTACAATCTCCAGCTGCAAACAAACCTGGAATATTACTCAAACATTCAGGATCTATTCTCACTCCCGCCCTTCTAAAAACTACTCCTCCTCCTCTTGAAGACATTTCACTAATCGTTATCTCAAGCAAATCTTTTTCTAGGTCTATCTCTTTTTGATCAAGAAACGCGGTCATGGCTGGTCGATCAATACCAAGTGTAATTTTCAATCTCTCCACATCCTCTTTTTTTAGATGACGACAGTCAACGTAAATAGGTGAGCGTCCTGCTTGAGTCTCGGATATCACCGCATTAATTAAATCCGTTCTCCTAGCTTGTTCTCCTGCTGGATGGTAATTAAACATGAAACGTTCTCCATCCTTATTGATTAAATATGCACCGGCACCCACAAATCCATTAGTCCCCTGAGAAGAATATCCTTTTGGAGTTATAGTTGCGTCCGTAAATTCCATATTGGCAAGCTTTGCTCCTACTTCCAAAGCCATTGCATGTCCATCACCCGTATTATATGGAATGTGCCAGCTATCATAAGGATTTCCAGAAGCGTTTCTAGTCAAACGATTTGTCTCACCAGTTGCCAGGATAATTGAACGAGCAAGAACAACATAAATTGTCCCATGGCGAATGTGAAACGCGACACATCCTTTTGGTTTATCTCCATCCATCAGAATCTCTGAAACCATTACACGTTCTAGAGTTTTCGCTCCTGTTTTCCGTGCAGCCTGTCCTATAACTTGCTTAAAATTACTTCCTTCAAATTCAATCGTATATTCTCCAGGGAGACCAAACGAACGATGCCTTAAATAAGGTTTCTCAGGGGAAGAAGGGTTCCTGAAATCCACTCCCAATTTTTCTAAACGTGTCACCATTCCTTTTAATCCGCGCAAAAATCGTTCACATACATCTAGATCAGTAACACCCTCGGTTATTTTTGGAATATGCCTAAGAAGATAATCTGGAGTATCCCATTCAGAACCATTTTCTAGAATCGCGAAAAAGTGGTCTACTCCTCCTGCGATACTACCACTTCTCTCAATGATTCCTCCTTTTTCACAAATAACAGATTTTGCTCCTTTCTCTGCTACACCAATTGCCGCAAGACATCCTGCCACACCTCCTCCAATGATAAGCACATCGGTTTCTAGAGTTTGTATATTTTCTGTTGGTGCACGCAACCTTGAGGAGGGACTATTGGGAAAATTCAAAAATTTCTCCATGAATAGTACAGATAATTTCTTTTTATATATCCAGGAATTCGCTAATTTTAAACTTTAGCATAATCTAGAAAATCTCTATCTTCTTCACTTATGAGACCCATTTTTTCTTCCATCTCACGCACGATAGGAATTACATGGTTCCCTACTATTTCGCACTCAGAATGAAGAGGGAAACCAGAAAGGATGAGAAGATTAATACCTGCCTTCTCTATTTCAATGATTTTTTCTGCGCATTGCTCATAGGAACCTACTATCGCAACCGCAGATCCAGAACGTATACGGCTCATCCCAGTCCACAAATTGGGAGCCAACATATCATCTTCATAAGAAGATTGTTGTTCTTTTGTGCCCTTACTCTCAAAACTAGAAATCATTTTTCCTCGATGTTCCTGCACTTCTGAATCTACTTGGCTCAATACTTCATATGCAGCATCGAATGCTTCCTTTTCAGTTTCACGCGCATATATTTGGAAACGAGTAACGTATTTCAATGGATCCGTTCTTTCCGAATTCTTAATTTTCTTTTCCATGTGTTGTACACGCTCTGAGACCTGTTCAGGATCTTGTCCCCAAAAAACATAATAATCTCCGCGACGGATAGCGATATCCTGCGCAACTTCAGAAGAACCAGCTACATAGAAAGGGATTCCACTCTTTTGAACAGGCCGAGGATAGACAGAGGCATCTTTTAATCGATAAAATTTTCCATCAAAAGAAAATTTGTCTTCTTTCCAAAGTCCATCTAAAATCTGAATAAACTCTTCAGTACGCTCGTATCGAGTGTCATGTTCTAATTCTTCACCATAACTCGCAAGAGCTCCTCCTCCAGTAACAACATTGTAAAGAATTCGCCCACCACTTAACTCATCCAGAGAAGCAAACATTCTAGCGCAAATCGCAGGATCGATAATTCCTACTCGAACAGCGAGCAATAATTTTATTGTCTCAGTCTTAGGAGCAATTACTGCAGCATTAATTAAACTATCCCAAGTAGGAGCTGTAGAACCATAATGACCACTTACCTGTGAAGTAGGAACAAGAATAGTTGTAAATCCACTCTTTTCTGCATTCACTGCAATTCTTGTAAATGTGTCGTGACTTGGGGGGAAATCGGCAAATTTTTGACCTAAATGATCACTATCTCCATCACAAGACATGTACCACGCAAATTCTATAGCCACTCATGCCTCCTTTTTCAAATACATAATTTAATATATAGTAAGAATCACATAATCAAAACGAATTGTAAAAGCTCATGTGTAGAAATCTATAATTCTGTAAAAATAGAGCAAAAAGGGAAAAAATGACAACGGAATATGCATGGTTCCTACCAACTGGAAGATATGGAGATGGACACGAGATTAACCCAGTCGTTTCGGAAAGACCTCCTACTGTAGAATATATGAGTACAGTAGCTCAGGCTGCTGAAAAAGCTGGTTTTGTAAACTTATTGGTCCCCACAGGAACACACTGTTTGGATTCATGGTTATTTTCTCAGGCAATTGCTGAAAGAACTTCTCATATCAAATTTTGTGTTGCTTTTAGACCAGGACTTATGAGTCCTGTCCTTGCAGCGCAGCAAGCGAATACTTTTGATTCTATTACCAAAGGAAGACTCACTATCAATATCGTCACCGGTTCAACTCCGGTCGATCAGAAAAGATATGGAGACCACCTTAATCATGATGAGAGATATGAAAGAACAGAAGAATTTTTAGATATCGTGAAAGCGCTATGGAGCACAGATGAACCCGTTAATTTCAATGGAAAATATTACAAAATTGAAAACGCAACTATTTTTGCTAAACCTCATACAGAACCACATCCTCCTATCTATTTAGGAGCAAGTTCAGAAAAAGGAAGGCAAGTGGGTGCAAAACATAGTGATGTTCATTTGATGTGGGCTGTTGAACCCGAGAGAGTCGAAGAAGATGTGATTGATATGCGCACAAGAGCAGAAGAACTAGGCCGAAAAAACATAAAATTTGGTATCAGATTGCACATCTTGTGCAGAGAAACAAAGGAAGAAGCGAGGAAAACCGCTGAAAAGTTAATTGAAGGAAGTGATATTAATAACACTAAAGTTCATGCGGATCAGAGGAATCGTTCAGAAAGTGAAGGACAAAGACGTATGAACGAACTTGCAAATCAAGAATCTTTATGGATTACAGACACTCTTTGGATGGGAGTAAATACAGTTAGAGCAGGTGCAGGCGCTACACTAGTAGGGACGCCTCAAATGATTGCAAATGCATTAAAAGAGTATGTAGAGACAGGGGTAGATTGTTTTATATTATCAGGATGGCCACATTTAGAGGAAGCGCAGATTTTTGGAAATGAAATTATGCCTCTCCTAAAAGATACACATCCAATGACCTTCAATGACAATGGTTAGAAAAATAAAAATGGATAAAAAAATTGCGGTATTAGGAGCGGGAGCAAATGGTAGTTCTATAGCAGCAGATCTTACAAAAGCTAACCTTGACGTCACGATTATTGATCAATGGCCCGCTCACGTTGAAGCTATGAAAAAAAATGGACTCGACATCACGATGCCAGATGAGCATCTACAAATACCCGTAAAGGCCTGGCATTTATGTGAATTAGCCGAACATGTCCCCGCATTTGATATTGTTTTCTTGGTCGCTAAATCTTACGATACTCATTGGCTAACCCAATTAATCGAACCTTACCTGAAAGAAGAAGGCATTTTTGTTGGTCTACAAAACAGTATGAATAATCAAATAATTGCGGACGTTGTAGGAATCGAGCGAACTATTGGAGCCGTCGTTGAACTATCCTCCGCTCTCTTTAAACCGGGTATCGTCCAGCGGAATACTGCTAGAACTGGCACTTGGTTTGGTCTCGGGGAATTAGATAACTCGGTAACACCTCGGCTTAATTTAATTAAAACAATCATAGAGAACATTGCAATAGTTGAGTTATCTCAAAATATCGAGAGTGCTAAATGGACGAAACTAATTTGCAATTCGATGACTTCAGCACCTATTGCACTAACGGGGCTTAAAAATCATGACGCTAGAGATCTCCCAGGCATGTTCGAAATTGCTGTTCGGCTTGGACGAGAAGCACTCGAAGTCGGAAGAGCTTTAGGACACGAAATGCAGCCAATTTTTGGTTTGTCTGCTGAGGAAATGTCCGGGGATTCCGATGATATACTTATCAAAATAATGAAGACATTATCAAAACATGTAGGACCAAATTCCGTAACAGCCGCAGTACACGATCACATAAAGGGTCGTAAAACCGAGACAATTAACATCAATGGATTGGTTGTAAAAAAAGGAAAAGAACTTGGCATTCCCGTTCCTTGTAATAGCGCTGTTACTGAACTAGATGGACGAATCACTAAAGGGGAACTAACTATGGGTGAGTCAAACCTTGATCTGCTAAAATCTATGATTGATTGAACCTAAAAAAAAGTTTCAAGCGTTTTGAAACTAATCGAATTACCTTTAATTATGAACAGGAAAATAAAAATGAATAAAAAAATTGCCGTAGTAGGAACAGGAGCTATTGGTAGTAGTGTCGGAGCAGATCTAACCGATGCGGGGTACGATGTAACGATTGTCGATCAATGGCCGCAACACGTAGAAGCGATGAAGTCATCCGGACTACATATTGAAATGACTGATTTAGATCTTAAGATTCCTGTAACTGCGTATCATCTATGCGAAATGGCTTCGGTAAAACCTGCTTTTGACATCGTCTTTTTAACTTCAAAATCCTATGACACTAGGTGGCTTGCAGAATTCATCAAACCTTACTTAAAAGAAGACGGAACTTTAGTAAGCTTACAAAATAGTATGAATGATGATGACCATGCCTCAATTATAGGAAAAGAAAGAACTGTCGGATGTGTTATAGAACTTTCTGCAGAAATTTTTACTCCTGGAAAAGTACAACGTAATACCACCCGAAGTGGAACTTGGTTTGCGGTTGGTGAACTCGACGGACAAATCACAGAAAGAGCAAAAGAATTACAGAAAATTCTTAGCAATGTTGCTGTAACGGATATTACGGAAAATATATATGGTGCAAGATGGACAAAATTAACAGTAAACTCTATGACTATGGGTCCATTTGGAGTTTTAGGTCTTCGAGCAGCAGAAGCATTACAACTTCCAGGAATGCTCGATCTGAATGTCGAAATAGGAAAAGAATGTTTAGAAATTGGTACTCAAGCTGGATATCAAATCGAACCTGTTTTTGGTTTAAGTGAAGACGATTTTGCTGGACCAATAGACCAAGTTTTAAAAACAGCTATGAAAACATTACAAAATCATACTGGACCCAAAAGTAGAACTGCACCGATTCAAGACCATATTAAAAATAGGAAAAATGAACTGGAATATATTAATGGATTGGTCTCAAAAAAAGCGAAAGAACTGGGAATTCCTTCTCCATACAATGATGCAGTGGCCGAAATAGCACGAAGAATAAACAGAGGGGAACTGGAAATGGATGCTTCTCATTATGAACTTATTATAGAATTAGCAAAAAAGAAAAAATCATCTTAAAAATTGAAATTTACAATAAACTTTCTGGTTTATGTCTTACTATTTTCGCATCAACCATATAGATGACATCTTCCGCTATATTGGTAGAATAATCAGATATTCTTTCTAGAAATTTTGCTATTGCACCGCAGCGAGAAAGTGCTTCAGTCATTGATGGATCTTTTTTTATCTGTCGATAAACTTCTTGATACACTTTCCTATTAATCTCATCTATTTCGTCATCTTCTCTTATAACTTCATTAGCCATATCAACATCTTGTTCTATCAGCGAAGAAAGGGACTTCTTTAACATATTTCGAGTCTTATCAGCCATACCCTCTAAATCAAAAGGCATTTTGAGTTCGGCTTCTTTGGATAAATAGATGCAACGATCCGCTATATTCACGGAAATATCAGCAATTCTTTCTAGATCGTTATTAATTTTCAAAACTGCCACTAGAAACCGAAGATCAATTGCAACTGGTTGATATAGAGCCATAACTTTCAAGCAATCTTCTTCCACTTCTACTTCTAATGTGTCAATTAAATGGTCATTTTCTATTACTTCCTCAGCTAAAGAACGGTCGTTTTTTACTAGAGAAAGAACCGCTTTTTCTACACTTTCTTCTACCAAAGAACTCAAAGACAGTATTTTTTTCTTAATCTTTTCTAATTCATCTCTAAAAAGTTTTGTCATTTTAATTCATCCTATATTTTATCCGAAACGGCCAGTGATATAGTCTTCTGTTTTTTGCATTTTAGGTTTAGTGAAAATTGTTTTCGTTGGTCCATGTTCTATTAATTTTCCTTCAAAAAGAAAAACTGTATCATCTGAAATCCTTGAAGCTTGCTGCATATTATGTGTAACTACAAGAATCGTGTACCTTGATCTAAGTTCACCTATCAAACTTTCTATCCGAGCAGTTGCCCTAGGATCAAGAGCCGAACAGGGTTCATCCATAAGGATAATTTCTGGATTCATTGCAATCGCTCTTGCTATACAAAGACGTTGTTGCTGTCCACCTGATAAGTCTAGGGCAGATTCATGCAATCGATCCTTTACTTCTTCCCATAATGCAGATCTTTTCAAAGAAGTTTCAACAAGTTCCTCTGGATCTTTCAAAAATCCATTAATCTTTGGACCCCAAACAATATTTTGATAAATTGTTTTTGGAAAAGGGTTTGGCCTTTGAAAAACCATTCCAATATTTCGTCTTACATCTATAGGATCAATTTCCTCTCCGTAAAGTCCTGCATTCTCTAGAGATACATTTCCCTTTGTAACAACAGTTGGGTAAAAATCGTTCATTCTATTAAAAGAACGTAGCATTGTACTTTTACCACATCCAGATGGACCAATGATTGCAGTAACTTTATTCTTTTTAAAATCTAAACTTACGTCATCAATTGCACAGGTTTCACCATAAAATATCGATAGGTTCCTAACTTTTAGAGCAATTTCTTCTTCGATTTCTTTCATAATTTTCCCTTTTAGGACTAATTCCTATATCTTTGAAAACGTTGTCTTACCATAACCGCTCCAAAATTCATGACAAACAGAAAAACTAAAAGAACTATGATTCCTGCACCCGCAATTCCATGAAAAGCAGCCTGAGGACGTCCAGCCCAATTGTAAATTTGTATTGGAAGAGAAGTAAATGAATCCCAAGGACCTTCAGGAACAAATGCCACGTAGCTTAAGGCACCAATCATAATAAGGGGAGCAGTCTCACCAACTGCTCTAGAAATAGCTAAAATTAATCCTGTCATAATACCAGGAAGAGCAGCGGGTAGAACTTGACCAAATGCAACTTGAAATTTTCTCGCCCCTACTGAATAAGCAGCATGTCGTATGGAATCAGGAACCGCACGAATCGCTTCTTGTGAAGAAATAATAATGACGGGAAGTATCAATAAAGTTAATGTTAAAGACCCAGACCAAAGACTCCGGTCTAATCCGAAAAATCGAACAAAAATAGCAAGACCTAGTAACCCATAGACAATAGAGGGTGTACCTGCAAGATTTAAAATATTGATTTGTACCCAGTTAATATATCTCTTTTTTGGAGCGTATTCTTCTAAATACAACGCAGAAGCTACTCCTAACGGAACAGAAAATAAAGCTGTCATAGAAATTACCCAAGCACTTCCGTATAAAGCAGATTTTAGTCCAGCTTTATGAGGAAAACGTGAAGGAAAATTTGTAAAGAAATCCCAACGTAAATATGAGACACCTTCTAATAAAATATGAATTATCAAAATAGACAGGACTAAAACAGCCGCAAAAGTAACGGATCTGCATAAAACAAGGAAAAATCTTTGCTTTCGGTACCTTGCCTCTACCATTATTTCCCTACTGTTTTAGAATGAAGAAAATGGTTACCTATCATATTCATTATCAGCGTCATAAAAAACAATAAAGCTCCTACTGCAAAACAAGTTTGATATTCAATACCTCCTCTAGGAGTATCACCCAAACTAACCTGTACAATATAAGCGGTAATAGTTTGAATACTTTCTAGTGGATTGAATGTCATTCTTGGGGTAGCTCCTGCGGCTAATGTAACCGCCATTGTCTCACCTATAGCCCTCGAAACAGCAAGTACAATTGACGCAGCTATACGTGATTTTGCTGCGGGCATAATAACTTGTGTAATGACTTCATATGGCGTTGCTCCTAAGGCATAGGCCCCTTCTCTAATATCTGACGGAACAGCGCGGAAAGCATCATCACAAAGAGATGAAATCATCGGTAAAATCATAATTCCAACTACAATTCCCGCACTTAGAGCATTAAAAACTCCCATATCTGGAAATAACATTTTAAATGCAGGAGTAATAAATGTGAGTGCAAAATAGCCATATACAATTGTAGGAATGCCAGCCAGAATTTCTAGGACAGGCTTAATAATCGAACTTAATTTTGGAGAACAAAATTCATTCAAATAGGCGGCAATAAGTATTCCAGCTGGTACCGCAACAATGATTGCCCCAACTACTATCATCAGGGTCCCACACACTAGCGGGAGAACACCAAAAGATTTTGGATCCAGAAGAGGTTCCCAACGGGTTCCCAACAAAAAATCAAAAAGATTTATAGACTGGAAAAAAACGAAAGACTCCTGCCCCAAGATCCAAACAACTGTGCCAGTTGTTACAAACGTAACAGAAACACACAGAAACAAAAAACCATGGATCCCATGGTCTATTAATTTAAATTTATTTAAGTACATTAAATTAACCCTATCGAAATAAGATCTTTATAAAGGAAGAGTCGGAAATACAAACCGACTCTTCCTCTGACAAAAACTATTTAAACATCTCCACTTTCTTTAAGCCATCTTCATACTGACTCTTTGGAAGGGGAATATATCCTACTTCTTTAGAAAGACTTCCACTATTTTTGAGATAAAATTTCACAAATTCGTAAACCACTTTTTTCTTTAAAGAATCAGTACGAACATAAATGAAAATCGGTCTAGAAAGTGGTTTATAAGAACCGTTGTTAATAGTAACCATAGTAGGTTTAACGGGGGCATTATTCTTGTATTTGATTGGAACTACATTTAATTTATCTTTGTTTTCGATGTAATAGGCAAAACCAAAATAACCTAGTGCACCCCTTGAACCAGAAACACCTTGAACCAGAACGTTATCATCTTCACTTTTTGTAAAATCCGATCGACTACGCTGAGATTTCCCATTTATTTTTTTTGTAAAATAATCAAACGTTCCAGAATCGGTTCCAGGGGCAAACAAAGTCATTTTAACATTTGGAAACGAAGAACGTACCTGATTCCAATTTTTCACTAAACTCCCTCGTTTCCATATCTTATGCAGTTCTTTTACACTTAAATAATCTGCCCAATTATTCTTTTTATTAACAACAACTGAAAGTCCATCAAAAGCTACAGGTAGTTCAATATATTTAATTCCTTCTTTTTTTGCTTTTTTAATTTCTATATCTTTAATTCTTCTAGACGCATCATTAATAACTGTTTCGCCAGCTAGAAATTTTTTGAAACCACCACCTGTTCCAGAAACTCCAACTGTCACACGTACTCTCCTATGTACTTTCCCAAATTCTTCAGCTACTGCTTCAGTAATTGGAAAAACTGTACTTGAACCATCAATCCTAATGGTTCCTTTTAGTGCAGCAAATGCTTCTGAACTCATTAACACTGCAAACACTAAAATCAAAAAAATCTTTGAAACTTTACTAATCAAACTTTTCATCAAACAATCCCCTCACTAATAAAAGAAAAATATAAAAAACCTATTGAAAGGATAAAAACTTTTTATTAGAAAAGAATTAAATTGTTATGAGGATATCAACAGAAGATTGTTAGATTTTGATTAGGATTAGGATTATATTTAAAGATTTAAACAAATGGTAAAAGTAGTACCTTTCCCAACATTGCTTTTCACGTCAATTTTGCCTTCATGAACTTGAACAATATGTTTTACTATTGAAAGTCCTAGTCCAGTACCTCCTAATGTTCTACTTCTTGCCCGATCTACTCTATAAAATCTCTCGAAAATACGGGAAATATGTTCCTGTGGAATACCTATACCACTGTCTTGCACTTCTATAATCAGAGTATCAGTTTGATTAGAAATTTTAATTTCAACTTTATCACCAACCTTACTGTACTTAATTGCATTATCAATAAGATTAAAAATAGCTTGCTCTATTAACGAAGGATTATGCCTGACTATACAGTTTTCATCGTAATCTAAAAGAATATGTACTTTCTTACGCTCTGCACTTTCCTTACATAAATCTATTGCACTTTTAATTGAGAACTTTATATCTTCCTCCATCAGTTGTATTTCTTTCAGTTCTGTTTCCTTTTCTATCCTGGCTAAATCAAGCAGATCATCAATGATCATTCCAAGTCGTTTTGAGTGTTTTTGTATTGAGTCTAAAAATTCTATTTTTTTCTTTTCATCTATTTTTTCGGAATTAATAAGTGTTTCTATTGAACCTTGAATAATCGTTAGAGGAGTCTTTAATTCATGGGAAACATTTGAAACAAACTCTTTTCTATAATTTTCAAGAGCTTTTAATTGACTAATATCATTTATGACTAGTACGATTCCGCACTTTTTACTTTCATTATCCAAAAGTGGCGCAGATTCAACCAAAAGGAAGCGATCCTTCCCTTTTTGAATCTCAATACTTCGACTAGATATTTCGTCTATAACCAAGGATGAAAGAATAAATTTCTCTAATTCTGAATTCCGGATAATTTCAGGGACGGTCTTTCCAACAAATTCTTTGTTGTCAACATCTAAAATTTCGATAGAGGCCCTATTCATACGTAAAATAGTTTGATTTGAATTTATTGCTATCACGCCTTCATTCATACTTAAAAAAATTGCTTCTTGTTCATTTCTTTGCGTTAAGATAGTTTCAATTCTATTATCAAGTTGGGTTGCTATTTCATTAATTGAATGACCTAGCTGTATTAATTCCAGAGGATCAGAAAGCTTTAAATCTACCCTTCCAGACAAATCACCTTCAGCCATCTTTCTAGCACGATTTTTTATCTTTTCTAAAGGAACGCTTATTTTTTTAGAGATGTACCAACCTAATACCGACACTAAAATTATCAAGACAAGAAACGTTGCTATAATTCTATAAAAAATATCCTCTAAGGCTTGTTCGATTTTAAGAAGCGGGGTTGAAGATCTAACGACTCCTATATACCTATTCGACTTTATAATAGGAATGGCAAAATACATAGAATCAGTTTGAAGTGTATATCCAAATCTTACGGAGATACCTCTGCCAGATTTTAAAGCCTCCATTATTTCTGGTCTATCAGAGTGATTATCCATTTTACTTGGAGATTTCATACTATCTCCAATTACTTTGCCTGATAACATTACGACGGTATAACGTGTGTTTGTCTTTTGTCCAAATTGTTTTGTCAAATCTTGAATCATTACAAAGTTATTTTTTTGAATAACAGGATTTACTGCTCTCAAAAAAAGTTTAGCTTTAAGTTCTAGCTCTAATTCGACCTGTTTATAATAGAAACTACTAAAAGAGAACCAAGAAACAATCACCACAGCCAGTAGAGAAATAAATGCAATTAAAATTAAGGAAGGATATAACCTCCAGAACATGGGCCTTCTATTAAGAATCTTCACGAAAACGATAACCTATACCACGAATTGTTTGTATTTCTTTTCCCATTTTTTGTAATTTTTTTCTGAGTCCAACCATCTGAAAATCAATTGTTCTATCAGTAACTTCATAGTGGGCCCCTCGTATCGAATCTACTATTTGAGATCTAGTAAAAACCCATCCTCGTCTTTTAGCTAGCAAGAATAGAATGTCATATTCAGAGGGAGTTAGCATAATTTCTTCGCCTGCAAGCAATACTTTATGTTTTTTGGGTTCTATAACTATTTCTCCAATTTCAATAATCTCATCTTCACTGATTAGTTGATTAGCTGAGCGTCTCAATACATTTTGAACTCTAGCAATTAAAACCTTCTGACTAAAAGGTTTCGTGATGTAGTCATCTGCCCCCATCTCCAAGCCTTTGACTATTTCCTCCTCTTGGCTCTTTGCGGTTAACATGATAATTGGCAAATCTCGAGTGGAATCATTCGATTTAATTATTTCACAAACACGATACCCATCAATACCAGGAAGCATTATATCAAGAAGAACTAGGTCTCCTTTTTCTTCTTTTATAGATTTTAACGCAACATCTCCATTTTCAGAACAGACAACATTAAATCCTTGAGATAGAAGATTATATTCAATCAATTTACTAATATCTTCCTCATCTTCGATAACATGGACAAGCTTTTTCTTCATTAATTTCCTCAAAAAAATTTCAATCTAATTAGCACTTTTACTAAAGTTTTATTAGAAAACAATGAGAAAAATAAGTTGGTGGAGCTGAGGGGGATCGAACCCCTGACCTCATGGCTGCCAGCCATGCGCTCTCCCAGCTGAGCTACAGCCCCAATCAATTTAAAAACAATATACACTCATAATACATACCATATTTAACAAACAAATAAAAAAAGAATTACAACCGCACAAATTGAGTTCAATTGTAGTATGGTTATTTTGTCGAATATTACAAATTATGCTTTTAGGTTGAGTCATGCTTGAATTCTTGCAATTTTTTCTAATCGGAATTTCTGTCAGTACTTTTGGATCATTGGTAGGTGCTGGTGGAGGCTTTATTCTTACCCCAGTACTCTTATTACTATTTCCTTCACACAATTCCGAAATCATTGCAGCTACCTCCTTATTTGTAGTGGCAACTAATTCAATTTCCGGTACCACTGCATATCTAAGACTTAAAAGAATAGATGTTAAAACGGGTTTGATTTATGGATTAGCTGCTTTCCCATTTGCTATACTAGGCACCATCTTAACTGCCAAAACAGATAGGAGTTTTTACGATTTGTTCTTAGGGACATCCTTACTTCTTCTATGCCTTTCATTGTTTCAGGGACCACCAAAACCTATAGCGTTAAATTCAGAGGAACAGGCTAACAAAAAGAATTTGAAGGAAAAAAGAATAGTCACTAGAAATGGCAAGGAATATCACTACTTTTTCTATTTTAAACGTGGCATTTGGGTTAGTTCTGGACTGGGATTTCTTGCTTCTTTCTTCGGAATAGGAGGAGGACCCCTTTATGTTCCTACTATGATCCGATTTTTACGAATTCCTGTTCACATAGCGACTGCCACATCTCAGTTTATATGCTTCCTAGCCTCTACAACAGCGGTTATTGCTCATACGTTCCAAGGCAATTCAAAAACTATGGTGGGAATACTTATTCCGCTTGCAATTGGTGCGGTATTAGGAGGCCAAATTGGAGCGAGAATATCAGAAAAAGTTAAATCCGATATGATAACGAAAATCTTTATTATACTTCTTGGTATCATTGCCTGTCGTCTACTTTACCAAGGGATTAACAGTTTCTATAATTAATTTCGATTTAATCATCTTTAATAATATTTTTTAAAAACTTTTAAAATACTAGGAGAGACTGATGGCGTATGAAACAATTGTAGTTGAAGAAAAAAACAAAACTCTTTGGGTTGGTTTGAATCGACCTAAAACACTAAATGCAATGAATTTTCAAATGATTAACGAAGTAATCGATGCCTTCACTAAGCTAGATGAAGACTCAGGTTTAGGTGTTGGCGTAATCTATGGGCTAAATGGCAATTTCTCCTCAGGCGGCGATATGGACATGATGCTCGGTTTAGATTATCGAACAGGACATATCTGGAATAACAAAATGAGACAGCTTTGCATGTTACTTCGCAACTGCGGAAAGCCAACAATAGCCATGGTTCGCGGGTGGTGCATCGGTGGTGGAAACGAATGGCAACTTTATTGTGATCTTTGTATCGCGAGTGAAAATTCAAGATTTGGCCAATCTGGTGCAAGAGTAGGCGCACTACCCGTTGTTGGTGCAACGCAGTATCTTCCTTTACTAATGGGAGATCGTAGAGCTAGAGAAATGCTATTTCTAGCAAAACATTACAAAGCACAAGAAGCTAAAGAATTAGGATTAATTAATGAAGTTACCCCTGATGACGAACTCGAAAAAACAACTGAAGAGTGGTGTGACAAAATAAATTCACATGCACCCGCTACTTTACGCTATATGAAAACTAGTTTGAATTTCCTTGGAGATCTTCACTATCCTTCATGGATGCACGGCAGTGAACTTCTTAATGCTGTTTGGAATAATGAACAATCCGTTGAAGGGATGAATGCATTCAAAGAAAAGAGAAATCCAGATTTTACAAAGTTTGCTCGATAATAGGAAAGATGAATGCTCTCAAAAGAGTGGGGAATTGGAGTTCTTAGAATTTGGTTTGGAATTACGGTCCTCTATATAGGCTATATAGATTGGAGTCAAAAACCAGATATTTTCTTTGAACTTTTACAAAATATTTTTAGTTCCCCACTTTATGAGATTTTTCAATCTCTTACTATACCACTTCTACTTCTAGCAGGAATAACTTTTACAGTTGGGATAGCGGTCAGACCATCATCAACTATCCTTGGAATAATCTTATCTATTAAACATTCACATATATTCGAAATCAATCAGGTAATAGAAAACTGGGATAAATTTACGCTTATAGTCGTTCTTTTCTCATTTTGGTTTATCGGATCAGGAAGCTTGAATGTAGGAAATAATTTCTTGAAAGGGAATAGAAAAAAAAAGAGTAACTATTAACGAACTATTTTTTTTCTAAAGGTATTTTTATTGTGCCTTTTTTTTGATTCAACACGGTCTGATAAGTTTTATATCCATCTTTTGAAATATCCACCGTCCAAGTTTCTAGATAATGATCTTTAATAAATTTCCGAGGCACCAAAACCGGAGTCTTTCCAATAATCTTAGACCCTACTCTAACGGTTGCGCCTGGAGGTTCTGTTTCAACAACAACCCCGGGAGTAACAATTTCGCCACAACCTTGTACTAAAAATAAAAACGTTACCAATACAGCAAAACAAAACTTGCCCACTCGAAAAACCCCCAAAAATCCGTCATTTACTTTAAAACAAAAAACACTAAAATTACGATCTGAATTATATTTAAGGAACTACTAGGTAGCAAATCCTTAACAACTTTTAATTATCTAAAATCTTATTCCATTCCTCCACACGTGCAGTGTTTGAATCTAATAACTCTTTAAAATTCCCTTCTATTTTTATTGATTCTATAACATCACCCTGCTGGATAGAGTCAACAATATCTTGCCCTGTATCAACTTTCCCAAAAACAGTGTGTTTGCCATCTAACCAAGAAGTCTCTACATGTGTAATAAAAAATTGAGACCCGTTCGTTCCTGGTCCAGCATTAGCCATTGAAAGAATTCCTGGAGTATCGTGCTTTAGTTCTGGAGTACACTCATCTTCAAAATTATAACCAGGACCACCCATACCAGTACCTTCTGGGCAACCTCCTTGAATCATAAAACTTTCAATTACGCGATGAAACATTAATCCATCGTAATAACCGCGTTCAGCTAAATTTACAAAATTAGAAACGGTAATGGGAGTTTGTTCTGAATACAAAGAAAGTTTGATTTCCCCACGACTCGTATTTATGACTGCTGATAAAGACATGAAAAACTCCTTATGAGATACATTTAAAATAGATTAATCTAATTTGACTGATCATTTTCTAAAGAAACTGCTGTTTCAATCAAAATCCGATATATTTTCTCTAATATATCAGGAGGACAAGGTCCTTTGTTATTCTCTAATAATTTATCAATTAATTCCGCTTCTCTTTTAGAATCTCGAACAGCTATACCATGTAGACTTTTAAAATTTCCTACTTCTAAACAAACCTGTAAACGTTTATTTATAAGTTCTAGAATCTTGTCATCCAAAGCATCTATTTCCGAACGAAAATCACTGAGTTCCTGTGACAAGGCAATTCCCTTTCAAGAAAAATTCAACAGAGAATAAGAACAATATACATCTATGAAAAGAAACGCAATAATCTTTCTTGATTTGTTTTTTCAAATGACAAGAGATTCTAAGAAACACTTTGCAACTACAGTCCAATCAAAATTTTCAACTCTTTTCCTTCCCTTAGATTGTAAGGTCTTATAAAGTTCTTCATCTTGCAGAATACGAATAATAGAATCAGAGAGCCCCTGCAAATCATTCTCCTGAACTAGCAAAGCACAATCTCCTAAAACTTCCGGAACCGCTGAAACATTCATAGCAACAATAGGAAGACCTGAACACATCGCTTCTAAAAAAACTATACCAAATCCCTCTTGCAAACTGGGCAGGCAAAAAAGGCTTGCCTGTTCATAAAAGTTTACAACGTCTTTATTTGCAGGAACTTCTCCAACAATTTCAATATTTTCAGATAACCCAAGTTCAGAAACCTGACTTCGCAAAGAATCCACCATGGGACCTCCACCTACCACAGTTAACCTTGCCTCCGGAATTCTAAAAACAACCTCTTTCATTGCAGTTATTAGGAAAGACGTATTTTTTCTCGGATATTGTCTAGCAACAGAAATGATATGAGGAACTACTTCTTTTTTATTCAGTTGTCTCTGAAACGTTTCTTCCCAAAACCTAAGAAAAATTCCATTGGGAACTACAGAAATCTTATCTTCAGGCAACTGATAAAATTGGCTTGCAATTTTTTGACTATGAGAACTAGACACAAATACTTTTTTAGCTTTTGAAACATTTTTTCTCTCAAGTAGTGAGAGAAACAATAAAAACATTCGCGAAAATCCAGATTCAAATTTTGCTTCTTCACCTGCAATCCCATGTAAGAAAACATGATAATTGTCATGTCTCTTTGGTTTCAAAAAACATCCATCAATATCAAAACCCACAATCACATCATAATTATCTTGATCAAACTTTAAAGGAAGTAAAAAGTTATAAAGAAGCCTACGCATGATCGTTGGACGGTTTTTTATAGTTGGAGAAATAATATCGACTATACAACCCATAGAGATAAGAGCTTCTGACAAACCCCGTATAGCAACAGTAGTACCACTTCCTTGAGACTGCTCAAGGAACCAAGAATCAAGGAATGCTATTTTCAAGCCTTCTTTTCTTGTCATTTTTTGTTCATGAAAGAATCAACATTTTTCTAAAACAAGCTGTCTGATTTAGCAGCAAAGATAAAATCACTTTCAGTCAAGCCATCAATTTTATGTGTCCAAACCACTATTTTCACTTTTCCCCAAGCTAGATAGATATCTGGATGATGGCCTTGTTCTTCAGCCATTTCACCCACAAGATTTGTAAAAGTAAGTGCTTCTCTAAAATTACCGAAAGAAAACTCTCTTTCTAAATGATGTTCATCAATGATATTCCATTCTTCAGAAATTTCTTTACTTAGTTTCTGCAAATCTTCACCTCTCAGGGGTGGAACTCCCCCTTTACAAGGTACACATTCTTTACTGGCTAGGTTACTCAATTTTAAGATCCTCCATCTTTTAGTCTGAAAAATTAAAAAATTTGCAATCACCATCCCACAGAATAAGACTCACGTCTTGGATCTGCAGCAGACAACAAAAATCCTGAATCATGATCTTTCATTACACAACAGACACTTCCAGCAGCTCTGTCTAGAGACCTCCATTTTGAAACTTGATATCCTAAATCCCCCAATAAAATCCCACACTCTTTGAATATACTTTCTTCAATTTTAACAGAACCAGGAATATAAGCATGTGGCCAAAATGAATTTGGAAAATTATAAGATGCAACTCTGGGAACTTCTACAGACATCTGTAATTCCATTCCAAACATTACATGATTTAGGAAAACTTGTGCCATTGCTTGTGCTTGAACATCTCCGCCTGGTGTTCCAAGAGACATATAAAATCTACCATCTTTAAAAACAAAAACCGGATTAGGTGTTAGTCTTGGCCTCTTTAAGGGTGCAACTGCACTTGGATGATCAGGCTCTAACCAACTTTGAGAGCCACGAGAAGAAATTGTTGCACCAACTCCCGGGACAAAGGGCATATCACCCGCGGAATCTGAAGGGGTAGCAGAAAAAACGTTCCCAGAAGAATCAATTACCGTACAGAATGATGTGTCAGACTGAAATTCCTCATTTTTCTCATCTGGTTTTAAAAAATTAATTTTTCTTCTTTCTAGAACATTTTGAAAATCCCAAGGGTTCCCTGGATTGGGCATTTTCCCAAAACAACTTTTAATAGAAAATTCTCTTGAACGAACAGAAGCATAATCTTTAGATAAAAGCCCTTCAATCGGAACGTCAACAAATTCGGGATCACCTATAAACGCTTCCCTATCGGCAAACGCAAGATCGAAAGAGGAAAGAAGCTTGTGGAGATAGTCAACAGAATTGTGAGAATGTTCTGGAAGATTAAGATTTTCTAAAATATTTAACATGAGAGGAAAGACAGGTCCCTGAGACCACGGTCCACATGAAAAAATCTCATAATCTTGAAATTTTGATCTTAAAACTTCCTCTTCTTTTACATGAAAATCACTTAAGTCAGAAAGATCCAACAAACCACCATTTTCACCAACAAAATCTACAATCTCTCTAGCCACTTCCCCAACGTATATCTCATCTCTAGCTGCCCTAATTCCTAACTCTCTGGAAGAATTTGAGAAATTTTCCTCTTTCCTGACCATTCTTTTGAAAGTGTTTGCTAGATCTTTGTTAAAAATTCTATGTCCCACAGGAATTACTTTACCTTTGGTAAAAAAAAGTGACCGTGTTGCTTCCCATCTCAGAAAATCTTCCTTAGAAGTTAAGATATGATCGTACATCAAATGATACATCGCAAATCCTTGTTCTGCTATAACAATTGCATCTTCAGCCACTTGAGAGAAATTCATTGTCCCATAGTGTTCAAGTGCGTATAGCCAAGAATCTGGAGCAGCAGGAACAACAGCTCGAGAAACTCCAGGGGGTATTTCCCCACTACAATTATCATTGAACCATTTAATAGAAGCATTTTTAGGCCAACGACCTACCCCACTTATAGAGATTGTTTTATTTTCCTTTTCAAGATGGATCATAATTGGAGCAACACCAAGAAATGAAATATAGTCACTTTGCAAAACACACAGGCAAAGACCTGTTGCTACCCCAGCATCAATAGCATTGCCACCTTTTTGCAAGATGCGCAATCCAGCCTGACTTGCAAGATGATGACCCGCAGAAACCATCGCTTCCCTAGCAAACAATTGGGGACGATGGGAAATATACCGACGACCATCTTTTGTATTATAAACGAAGGCCAAAATGTTAACCTATATTCTGAAATTAGATGTCTGAAGGGTTTTCAACATGCGCAGAACTATGTGCTTTAATCTCTCTGCTAGGTTTTCCTCCTTCAATATTTTCTCCAGTTGGCAACCACGCACAAATCAGAGCTTCATTAGTCCAGACAGTATTATATTCAGCAGGTATAAAAAATTCACTAAAAATAAAATCTTCTTTCCCGGTATTTTCAAGATAATGGCGTTCTTTATCAAAGTGATAAATTATATCTCCAGCACGAACATTATGAGGCTCTTCATTTGAATACTGTGTGCCTTCACCCTGAATCACATACATAAAGTGTTCTGTTCCTTCATGATGATGGTTTGAAGCTACTGTTCCTGGAGGATATATAATCATTTCTCCTTTAATTGCTTTTGTTCCAAATAAACTAGGAGTTACTAAATACACTCTTTTTCTAGCATCATGTTCTGAATTCAAAACAGGTTCTTCTTTCCAATTTACACATTTAAATTGAAGTTCTTTCTCTGAAATGTTCTCATCAAAACGCTTAATCTTTGGAACTTTAAAACATAAGATATCTAATCCATTTTCTGAGAAAATTTCTCCTTCAAATCCTGGAGGAAAGAAAAGTACATGAGAATCATCTATTCCTTGTTCGGATATAGAATTTGAGCTTAGAATTCCCTCTCCCCTTAGAACCTGCATTCCTGTTAAATCTTCACTTCCAACAATAATTTTTTCTTTTCCAGATTTTTCCAAAATCAAACGTTCAACTACAACATGGTCACTGCCTGTAGTCTCTTCGTCGAGAAGTGTTTGATGTTTGCTAGTATTGCTTAGAATCTTAAAATCAACTGAATCTTGATTGATAATCGTTGGCATCCTAACCTCCTAATGTACTAGAATGTGAATTCATTTAAAAAATTAGTTCCAATTGAATCTTAGTTTAAATAATCAACAAAATAAATATTTGTTTATTATTTTGTTGATTCTTCGAAAAACTTTTATGCTGTAAGGCAAGGAGACACAGTTAAAAATGAAAACAGACAATCAATTAACAGAACTACCTTTCGCTCCAAGTGAAGATCCCTTTGTAGTTGAACACGGAGGATTTTATAGAAGATGGTTCTCTATGATTGATGATATTGAAATTTTAAAAAAAACAGTTTCATCTCTAAAAGGAACAATTGACGAAGAATGGGTACCCACTTGGAGTTCTGTTGGAAAAGAATATGAAGATGAAGCTGAATCCTTATTAAAAAAAGGAAATATTCAAGAAGGACAAAAAAAATTATTACAGGCCAAATCGTTTTATAGTATCTCAAGATTTCCTGCTCCATTAACTGAGTTAAAGAAAAAAGCAAATGAAGACTGCATAAGAACTTACTTGAGATATAGTGAATTCCTCAATCCATCACTTGAAGTTGTAGAGGTAGAATGTGAAGGACAAAGTATTACTTCTCACTTCAGAGCTCCAAAAGACGCAAATTCTGAGTCACCAGTACCCGCGATTTTAATTATGTGCGGTGGAGATATGTTCAAAGAAGATCGTGGATGGGCTAGCGAGATGGCACTTGAGCAAGGTCTTGCTTCCCTTGTTATGGACGGTCCAGGAACAGGCGAAAATCCTTTTCCATATGAACCTACTTCAGTTAAAGCATGGATTTCTGCTATCGACTATCTTGTGAACAGACCAGAAGTGGATGCGAATAGAATTGGAGCATTTGGAATAAGTAGAGGTGGACATTCCGTACTCCTCCTAGCAGGAAACGACCCTGGACGCGTTAAAGCAGCTGTTGCAAGTGCAGGTCACCCATTTGGATATAAAATGACTCAGAATGAGATGGATAATTTCATTGAAAATAGAAATAAAAGAGCGACTTATAATTTCGGAAAACAAAACGACGGACCATCTTTCGCCGAAACCTCTCAGGAAATAGAAGAAAGAAATTTTAAAAAATGGGCACTAAGTGAACTCGGTTTAATAGATAAAATTGTCTGTCCTCTTCTTATGATTAACGGGAAACAAGATCATCTTGCTCCGATAGGAAATATTTATTATATGCTGGAACACGGTCCGGTTACAGGGAAAGAAGCACGCATTTATCCTGACGATGGTCATTGTGCTTTTAAATATTTTGAAGACTGGGCACCAGAATCTTTTAGATGGTTAAAAAACAAACTCATCCATTCAGAATAAGGACACAGAAATATGAATACCGAAAGAATCATTTCTGCAGAATCTTTAAAAAAATCTCTAGATGATGAAAATAATCGAATTATCGACATTTCTTCCGAACCAGAATGTACAGAGTACAAAAAAGCACACATACCTGGTGCTATTACATGGTTTTGGAAAGAAGCATTATGGCACAAAACAGACAGACAATTTGTCAAAAATACAGAGATGGCTGATATTTTAGGGAAAAATGGGATTAAGCAAGACCAAAACATTATTCTCTATAGTGATAGAGTTCAATATGGAACGTACGCTTTCTGGGTTTTATCTATGTGTGGACATAAAAAAATAATGATGCTTGATGGATCACGGACAAATTGGATGGAAAAGAATTTCCCAGTAACTACCGAAATTCCTACTTTCTCAAATTGTGAATACATTGCTCAAGAAGAAGATTTCACCAGTAGAGTGGGAAGGGATAATGTAAAAGAAAATATTGATAATAATAATCGAATTCTTCTGGACGTCAGATCTGAAGAAGAATTTTCAGGACGAAGGGTAAAACCTGAACCAGGACTTGATCACGGAGCAGAAAGGCACGGTCGTATTCCTGGATCAAAACATTTATTTTATGCAGAACTGCTCAATGAAAATGATACATTCAAGAATGCAAAAGAATTAGAAACTATTGTAGACAAAATTGGAATTTCAACCACTACAGATAAAGAAATCGTGATTTACTGCCGCTTAAGTCATAGAGCAACCTTAGTATGGTTTTCTCTTAAATATATCTTAGGAATGGAGAATATAAAGATTTACGACGGTTCCTGGACTGAATGGGGCAGCATAGTTGGATTTCCAATAGAAAATTAGCTTGAAAAGATTTTTTGGAATGTACCTAAAAAACTAGAGACTGAATCACTGCGTAAACCAACATGGTCATGCCTGCTGCAAAAGGAAGAGTCAAAACCCAAGAAGTGATAATTTTTCCGCAGACTGCTAAGTCTAAAGCATTAATACCACGTGCTATACCCACACCTATCACAGAACCTACCACCGTATGCGTAGTAGATATAGGCAGTCCAAGCTGTGAACAAAAAAGCACCGTTGTAGCAGCTGCTAACTGAGCAGAGAAACCATTCTGAGGAGTAATTTCCGTAATCTTTCCTCCAATCGTAGAAATAACCTTCCAGCCAGAGATTGCTAATCCAGAAACAATACCTACACCACCTAAAATAAGGACCCATATTGGCACTGGAACTTTGGAAAGAGAAACCGCTCCAGTAGAAAAAACATCCAGCACAGCAGAAAAAGGTCCTACAGCATTAGCAACATCATTCGCACCATGCGCAAATGCTACATATCCAGAAGTAAGAATTAACAAGAAAATAAAAAATTTATTCGTAAGAGAATTTTCCTCATCTTCTGTTCTGACTTTCTTCAGAATTTTTTTCGAAATAACGGCAATAATTACACCTAAAATACATCCCATAAGAAGAAGAGTGAAAAAATTTACAGGAAGTTTCAGATTTTTCATTCCCTTGAAGACAAAGGATTGCAATAAAATAACTGAAGTAAAGAAAAGAATATATGGGGCAAAAAACTGAGTCGCTTGATCTTGATTTTCCTGATTTAAAATTTTTTCTCGAATGAAATAAAAAATAGAAAACCCTAAAAATCCTCCGAAAAAAGGAGAAACAAACCAACTCATTACAATTTTACTAAGGGTCCAATAATCTAAAGAACCAGGTCCTTTAGCAATAAGTCCAAATCCTATGACAGCACCTACGATCGAATGAGTTGTAGAAACTGGCATTCCTATAAGAGTGGCAGAATGAAGCCATAAAGCAGCTCCCAGTAAAGCAGAAGTCATTCCAAGCATGAAAACGGTAGGGTCATTTTCAAAAAGAGAAGGAGAAACTATTCCTTTACGAATTGTAGACGTTACAGAACTTCCAACAAGAACTGCACCAAGAAATTCAGCTATGGCAGCAATGATAATAGCATTTCGAAGTGTTAAAACCCCGCTTCCAACAGCAGGAGCCATGGCGTTTGCAACATCATTAGCACCTATATTCCAAGCCATATAAAAAGCGAATAAACATGCTAAAATTACTAAAATCCAAACCGCTGACATTATTTATTTTCTCTAAACTTTAAGAACTTCAAAAAAACTCGGACAGTCGTTAAGTGTATATCATCATCCTTATACTATTTACTGACTTTTCAGAATAGTTCCCAATATCACCTAGTTCTTTAAAGATTTTTGACCACCAAAACAAGTCAGCAGGTTTCATGTCGTCTTCCATAGAAAACATATTTGAGAGCATTTCAAACTGGGTTTTATCAACTTCCCATTCTTTCATTCCTATTTCGTTTATCTTTTTCAGAACTGTGTTTGCTTCAGAACCAGTCATTCCAGACTGCACAAGACTATCTAAAGATTCATAAATTTCTGACGTGTCATTAAAAACATTCACGCATTTATGTACATACGACAGGAGGGAATCTCTCCAGGATTCAGGGCAATTTGTTTTACGAACTGTTAAAAGAAAAGCAATATCTTCAACGGTATCTGCAATACTATCTTGCTGAGAAAGTAGATTTAAAAAATCGGACCTATTAACAGGCATAAAAATATTTCTAGGCAAATTGTCTCTGATTTCATTCTTGATTTCATCAGCACTATGTTCTAACTTAGAAATCTGCTTTGCGATACTTCTAAGAGACTCATCGTCGTTATCCAATAGTGCTTGAAAGAGAGGTTTGACCAATTCAACACAATCACCTACTTTTATTAGATGTTCCTGCAATGGACCAAAAGGTGACTTTGAAAATAACTGAACTATAGCTCTCATAATTTGCTCCTAAAAATTCGCTGGCATTATATTAAAATGCAAAATTAAGTCAATATTTTTTTAAAATTCTTGCTCTAAGATCCATACTCCTGCCCCGAGTCTTTCACTTATAAAAACTCTTCCATCTTCTGCAAGATATACATCGTCTACTTGTACTTGCACCACATGAAAATCATCCCAAATTCTCACCGGCGCTCGATTCGGAGTAGCCGGAACATAGTGTGCAACTTCGGAGGGATTGTATGGATCTTTTATATCAAAAACACGAAGACCCGCATTAAAATAACATTGGAACACAAGGTTCGTCTCTATTCTGGAACCAGGTCTATTTTCATGAAGATTATGAGGACCAAACCTTCCTCCATGGTCAACATAGTCACCTTCTGGAACTGGAAGCATAGAAATTACTTTTGGATTTTTCTCGTCACTAATATCCACCACTCTAATTCTTTTAGTCATATCTTCACAATCATAAGAAATAAATTCATCAACTACTACAAGTAAATTTCTTTCTGGTAGTGTCAAAATCGAATGTGTTGAAGCACTTTCATGATCCGGCAAATCTAGATGGCTTATAAATTTCGGATTAGATATATCGTCAATATCTAAGATAATTAGTCCGGAATCCCACCAGGCATTATAAACCCTATTTCCAACAGCGTAGGGGGTATGAAGGGCAACACGTTTTGGATGGTCCCCTTCAGGCATGCCTTGGGTATTTATATATTCACCCTTCTTATTTTTTCTATGATTCGTCATATGATACCAATCTCTTTCTTCTTCATTTTTCATGCCGGGTACCCACCATCTTCCAACTTCCTCGGGTTTTGTTGGATCTTGCAAATCAACGATTCTTAAAAATTGATCTAGATACTCATCATCATCTCCAGGCAAAAATGCATATTTTCCATCAATAAACCACATTCGATGACATCCTTTTCCTCCAACAGGGAAAAAAGAAACGTGTTTCAGTTCCGGCAAATTTGACAAATCGTAAACATCAATTCCCGCTCTATGCGCACCTTCTTCACCAACATCCCATTGCTCATTATTTACAATCATTAAATCACCTGAGATTTGTAATTTCGTATTGTGAGTATTTGGAGGCGCAGAAATTTGATTTACGAGTCTGGGCTTAGACGAATTAGAAACATCCACTACACTCACACCAGCTCTACTTAATCCGATATGACCGCATAGAAGATAATCTCCATGCAAAATAATCTGCATAACATCACCCTTGCCCATTCCACCAAAATCACAGTGCCCTAATAGTTTAAATCCTTTGCCTTGTGCTTTCCTACTTTCTTTTCCAGGCAATCCGCGACCAGGAAGTAGGACATCATTTACATTACTAGACATTGGAACCTCCAAGGAAGTTATGATGTAGAAACCAAAATATGAACTTTATCCCAACGTAACATCTAGATCTGACTACGTAAAACCTCGAAGAACTTATTTCGTTATCTCATGAAGGATGAACGGAAAAAATAAGATCCTTTAAATTATCTTTACTTCTCTATCTGAAAAATCAATCTCAAGTGAAAATTTACCTTCATTCATAAGCCAAGGCTTTATAGTAAAACTTCTAGCCCCACTTGAATGCATCGGATCTGATTCCGCAATTTTAGTTGCTTCTTCCAAAGAATTTGCGCGTATAATTATCATTCCTTCACCAGCCCAACTATCCTCTTCATGCTCTCTATCCTTTTCCCTATGTGGACCAGCAGCAAACATAATCCCCTTTTTTTCAATTTCAACCTGAAAAGCCAGATGTTCCTTTAAGTTTTCCATTATTGGACCCATTCCATTAACGGGTTTCGTAAAATATACATAAAGTTGCTTTTGTAGTGTTCCTTTACTAAATTCCAAGAGATATCCCTTTCTTAAAAAATTCATTTTCAATTAAAAAACGCTGCTCCTAATTAAAGGAGCAGCGTTTAATATAATGACAAATGTTACGTAAAAACTACTTATAACCCTCAGCTTTCGCAGCTTCTTTAGTTACACTCAGATCCATTCCTTCTGATCTAAGGTCAACGATTCTTTTCGCTTTTTTAAGTTTAAGTAGTACTTTACCCATATAATCAAACCATTTGTAATCTGTTTCGCTAGGATACAAACCAAAATCGATATCATTTACAGAAGCTTTAACCACGGAGAAAGAAACCTTTCCACCTTTTGAAGTCAAATGCGTATGATAGACTCTAGCAAACTTTTCATTGTTATCACGATGTAGTTTCATACCTTTAATGTATCCGCGAACATACTTCACTACTCCAGCTCTATCTGAGCTAAGAGTTCTAGAGTTAGCCATCATAATCCAAAGATTATTTGCATAACGGCAATAAGTTTCTACTGTACGAGCAAATCCTCTTTCAATAGCTATCGCTGCTTGTGGATTATTTAGACCAATCATTTGAACAATACCAGTTTTTAGAGCACTCATTCTTGTATCGGTATTCATATTAACTGTTGTAAAATCTTTAGTAGACATACCATATTTAGGAAGAATGAATGTTCTCAATGTAAAATAAGAACCCGTAGCTTTACCAATACCAAGTTTCTTACCTTTTAGGTCCTTTAAGGTTTTAATAGAAGACTTTGGAGAAGTTAAGAGTTTATTAGATTTACACCAGTAATTTGCGTTAAAAATCCCTTTAACTTTTGCTTTTTTAGAAATAGCAGAAAGAAACGCTCTATCAGCAGCACCACCAACATCAAGTGAGTTCGCTAATATAGCTTGTCTCATTAATTTCCCTTGTGGAAACTGTTTGACAGTATAATTGCCTTTTCCAAAAGTTTTATCAAAATAACCCATTCTATTTGCAACAGCTCCTACAGAACCCATAACCGCACGGTGATGTCCGATTCTGAATGTTTTAGCATCCACTGGTTTAGCTGTGTGCATAAAACTTACTACAAATGCAACAATAACTAGTACGCTTAAATTAATCTTTGAAAACACGAATAGACCTCCCTTAAATTATTTCTAGAAAAAATCGCATTCATAAAGAATGCAAAAACAAAAAAAATGTGTATTTAATCGAATCTTAACAGAAAAAACATTTTTTTCACAATAGGCAAATTTCAAGAAACTAATTTGAATAAAAATTACATGGAATAGGTTTAAAAAAATACGTATCTCAATTAGGAAGCAATGAAAAAAGCACCCATAACAGATAAAATTCCACCAAGTACCACATAAAGAGTAATGAGTTCCTGTCTACGAAGAAAGAACCATGAGAAAAGTATCACAATCAGTACTGATAATCGTCCAATAGGAACTACTTCAACAACCTTCCCATTTTGTACCGCAATCCAAAAACAGAAAGATGCAAGCGCATTAAATACTGAACCAAAGAAAGCGTTCTTAAAAGCACCTCTATTATTTTCATAAGGAGCAATCTCAATTTTATTCGTTATAAAGATGCTGCCCATTATCAAAGTTGCAACGAAATAAGAAACTGACATACCAAAAGTAGAAGATGGAATATACTCAAAACCATATCTTCGAAATACAAATGTAACGGCAAACGAAAGAGCAGAAAGTATAGGAACTGAATAATAAATGAGGGAAACATTTCTTTTTCTCTCATTTTTATCCATAACTAGAAGAATACCCCCAACCATAATTAAACAAATTCCAAAAGCTTCCCTCAAATCGATTGACTCGTTTAAAAAAAAGACGGCCAAAATAGAAGACCATATCAAAACCGTTTGCATCCAAATAGAACTTCTAGATGCACCGATCAGCCTTTGAGAAAGCAATCCAAGATAACGACCTAATAAAGAACCGAAAACTCCTACCAATAAAAACCAAAGAATTCCTTTTAATGGCCAATGTTCAAAACTATCCTGAAACAAAAACATGCCTGTAGCGAAGAAAAAAGAAATAATATTTGCAATCAGAACTACCAATGTTGGATTTATAAGGCCAAGTGATTTTTGATAGAAAATACGTGCTGTTGCAATTAGAAATGCAGAACCAAGTGCAAAGAAATTAGGATGTAAGAAATCTAACATTTTTGTTTCATTCTCAAAACTTAACAAGAATTTTAAGGAGCGTTAATGAGATTCTACTAGGAAATAATGAGGAATGCACCCAAAACAGAAACTACTCCTCCAATAACCACTTTCATAGTTATAGATTCCTGTTCTCTTAGAAAAATCCAAGAAAAAAGTATAACAAATAAAACGGAAAGACGACCTATGGGGACAACTTCAACAACTTTTCCAAGATGTATTGCATACCAGAAAAACATAGCGGCAAATGCATTTAAAAATCCTCCTGCCATTGCATTAAAAACACCAGCCCGTGATGTTTTCTTTTTCTTAGAATCGTTTTGAAAAATTAAAAGTCCGGAAAGAAACATAATAGCGGTCATATTTGAAACAGCCATTCCAAGAGGTGGAGAATCAATCCAGACTAAACCATATTTTCTAAATAAAAAAGTTAGAGCGAAACAAAAAGCGGTAAAAATAGGTGCTAAATAATAAACTGGCTTTATTGTTACACGCAATTCGACATCCTCTCTAACAAGAAGGATTCCTCCAAACATAACTAAAATAATTCCAGATAAAACCATTAGATCTAAACTTTCATCTAAGAAAAAAACACCTATAACTGTGGACCAAACAAGAACAGATTGTAGAAAAACAGAAGTTCTAGCAGCACCAACTAACCTTTGAGAAACAAAACTAAAATATCTTCCTAGTAGTGAACCAAAAATGCCGACTGTGAAAAACCAAAACATACCTTGAATAGGCCACTCAGACATCGTGCCAATAACAAAATAGAAAGCAACAGCAACTATAAAGGTTACAATATTAACAACAACGGTCATAAAAAGAGGATTAATAGTATTTAAGGATCTTTGGTAAAAAATCCTTGCAGCTGCAATAAAAAAAGTAGAAATTAGTGCAATGAGATTGGGATGTATTGATTCTAACAAGTTGTATTCATTCTAGGACTGAGGCCCTCTAGGAGAATTTGAAAAACTAAAAGTTCACGAACCTTTCAACCAGGACTCGGCAGTATCTCTAACTAATTTTTCTTCAGGGCTATTTTTCAACACCAAATTAGGTGCAGGGTTATGACCTACCTTCGCATTCCTCCAACAGTGATAGCGTATGGCTTTAGGGAAACCATCCAAATTAATAGAATCATAGAATGAACTAGGAACACTTTCAGGGTGACAAGGTTCCATTCTATCTTTTTCATAAATATTTGTTCGATCACAAATCTTCCATCTGTCTTCTCTTTGTTCAAGAATAGCGACACTCCTACTCCACGTTGTAAAATCAAATTCCAGATTATCTAAAATCCTTCTCTGATAAAGTACAAGGTCATATTCAGCAACTGCTCTAATTCCATTTATTCGAACCCAAGGGTTAGTAATTAGATGTTTTTGACTTTCACCCTCATGTCTAATAATCTTCATTTTCTTCGAACCTGCAATAAATTCTTCAACAGTTCCAGTAAACCAAGATGTAGTTAATTTAGCATCAGGATGAAAACAATCCCTTATAGCATCCCAATCTCCAGTATCCCTAGCATAAATGGCAATCGAAAGCACATCCTTGATTTCACTTTTGTACATATTTTCTAATACTCGTGCATCTAAAGACATAGGAATCACTCTTTTTCAAAGATGGGAAGATAAAATGGCGTCCCCAAGGGGATTCGAACCCCTGTTGCCGCCGTGAAAGGGCGGTGTCCTGGACCAGGCTAGACGATGGGGACACACATAAATTCTTTTTTTAATGAAAAACACTAAATCCAAAGCGAAATTTATACTTCTTTTTTTTACTATAGTCTAGCGACTTCACATAATCTAGAATACAAAAAAAATTAAAGATACGCACAGATTAGAAATCTGAATTCAAAAATCCATATTTTTTTATCAATTCAACTTTCAAATCTTCCCTTTTATTTTTTAAAGTTGTTGTCTTAGGCAAACTATCTTGGGGCCATATAAAAAAATCTATGACTTTTTTGTAATCTGCCAAATTCACTAAAGTCCTATTTATTTCGTTTCGTACATGTTCCGATTTTTCTGGAGTTTCAAACTGTTGTTCTTCATCAAGTACAACAACTGCAAAAACTTCTTCACTCCCCGTCCTCGTTTTCTTTCCTATAACGCAAACTTCTTTAAAAAATCCATTCTTTAATAATTCTTCCTCAATTTCTTCAGGATAAATATTCTTACCCATTTCATTAATAATTACATTTTTAATTCTTCCACAAATAATGAGATTGCCTTTTTTATCAAAACGACCAATATCACCTGTTTTAAACCAATCTTTATAAAAAACTTGTTCATTAAGTTTGTCATTTTTATAATATCCGCTCATAACATTTGGACCCTTAATCCAAATTTCTCCCTCGTTTTCTTTATTTGAATCCAACGATTCAACTCTAACTTTTACCCCTGGGATCGGAGGACCTACAGTATCAAAGTACCTTTTAATACCAGGAAGATTGGCATTGGTCACAGGAGAAGTTTCAGTCAATCCATACCCTTGAATAACTTCAATGCCTAACGAAAGCATATCAATTGAAATATCAGAGTTAAGTGGCGCACCTCCACTGACTAGATATCGTAAGTTCGGGCTAAGAGAATTTCTAATTTTTGGAAATATTTTATCTCCTAGTCTCAAACAAAATCTAAATAACAGAAATCTTGAAGTAAAAAACAAAATCCAAAAAAGAGTTCTCTTAAATAAGGGTAGATTAGAAACCTCCCCAAAAATTCGTTTATGAATCAATCTAACAACTGCAGGAACCATCAAACAGATAGTAATTTTTTCTTCTAACATTGATTCCTTTAGAACTCTTGGATTCAAAGAGGACAAATAGTGGATCCGTGCTCCTGATACGATTGGAAGCAGAAAACCTGCTGTACTTTCAAACATATGGTGAAGTGGAAGTATAGAGAGAAAGATATCTTTTGCACCACAATCAAAAATTTCAAGGACTGCATTTACGTTAGATGCTATATTTCCATGCGTAAGCATAACTCCTTTCGGAATACCCGTAGTCCCAGAAGAAAAAGATATTATCGCAAGATCATCGGGTTTTGCATCTCTCCCAACAAGATTCGATGGGACACAGTTTTTAAGCGAACAAAAACTCTCCAAAGACAAAGCAACAAGAGATTTTCCTAGTATCCTCTGCAATTCCTGAATACGTTCATTTTGCACTTCATCAGTCAAAATAAACTTAGTAAGAGAACGGTTTAAAATATTGGATATTTCTTTATCACTTAGATTTATATCGAGCGGAACAATTACCCCACCTGCGAAAAGGATTCCAAAGAAACCTACAGACCATTCTGGACGATTAGACGAGAATATTGCCACAGTTTGGCCTTCTTCAAGTCCCATTTCTTTTAATCTTTCTGCTAATAACAATGAGGAGTGTAAAATTTGAGTACGATTTAATTTAATTTCTTTACCTGCAGAATTAGAAGAAGAAACAGCAATTTCTTTTGGAAATTTTTTAACTGAATTTAAAAATAACTCTAATAAGGTCTGCATAATTAGAGATGCTCATGGAATTTATAAAATTAGTCAATAGACAAAAAATAGGAACATACTAATCCCAAAACATAATCATTTTTTTGATTCAGGAGGAATCTTTTTACCACTTGGATCAAATTCAGAATCTTGTACTTCAAGATCAAGGGTCTCTTGAATATCTGCATCACGTATATGCTCTAATCGATCTGCAGTATCATGAAAATGACTATATGGAGCCTGAATTTCAGAAGAAAGATAAGATTCCCAAAGACGATGACTTCTCATTAGCGCTATTGATTCGGAATTTCCTGCTGCAGTGAGAAAATAAACATCTCCACGTCGATCGATCTTTTTCTTAAATTCTAAGAATTTCATTGCAATTGAAAGCCATAATGGATGATGTATAAAGTAAAGCAAGATATGTTCTTTCGTTGCATCAAAATTATTCTCTTCTTTTGTTCTATAGATAATGGACAAAACATCTTCTTGAACTACTCTAAATCTAGTAACAGTTTTGTTTAACAAACTTGAAAAAAGACCATATCTTGGCGAGATAATGACAACCAAAAAGAAAATTACACCTGATAAAGTTGCCATCATTCCTGAGGTATTAGTATCTGGAAATCCAAAAAAAGGAGGGAAAAATATCGCAGAAAAATGTCCTAAAACAGCACTCAAAATTGCAAAAAACATGCTAAGTAAAATCATTAGGGAAAGTTTATCTGTTAATAAATAGGCCGTTGACCCCGGAACTATGAGCATTGCTATTACAATTATGCTTCCAACACTTTCAAAAGCGGCTACTACAGTTAAGGCTGTTAGACCCATTAAAGCATAATGCATGAGGTCAGAATTGAATCCCAATGAGGTAGCATATTGAGTATCAAAAGTCGTAATTCTTAATTCTTTAAAAAATAGAAGTACAAAACAACTATTTAATAAAAAGACTAGACTTAAAACCACAATGGCTCTAGGAACTTCAAGATCAACAAAAGTAATCATATCTAATGCTATATATTCCACTGCTCCATAGAGTACACATTCAGGATCTAATTCTACAGAATCAGCAGCTTGTACAATAAGAACAAGACCAATCGCAAAAAGTATTGTAAAAACAACTCCCATGGATGCACCTTGGTCTACATGACCGTGTTTGTGAATCCACTGAGTCAATATAGAGGTGACAACACCCAAAACTACAGCACCGAGAAACATAGAAAAACTAGCTTTACTAGAAGTTAAGAAAAATGCGATTGCCAGTCCTGGAAGGACAGAGTGACTTATTGCATCTCCCATCATAGACATTTTTTTTAAAACAAGGAAATTTCCCAATAGGGCACATGATAAGGATGCAAGTATCCCTGCACTGACAATCCAAAAATCTAGAACTGTCCATTCCATTCTTAAACTCCTAAGCAACTTCATTGAAAAAATGTAAAGTTAGTTCTTTTAATTCTTTCTATAATTCCTTTGCTCTTCTACCAATTCTTGCAATATTTTACTTTCAATAATATGTTCGATATCATCTACAAAATGATCGACGTGACCTAATCCCACCCCTGCGTAATTCAAAAGATATAATTCCCATAAATGATGATTTCGAAAAATTCTTACAGATTCCAAATACCCCGATTTAGTAAAAATTAATCCTTTTTTAGTTTTTATAATTAAATTTTTAAATTTTGAAAGTTCAATCGCTATCATTAGAGATATTTTTTTCCAACTCCTGAAATTAAATAATTCTTCATAATCAATCATGAAATTATTCAAATCATCTTCTTTAAAAGATTGTTTTGAGTTTGCAATCTCATACATTGAACGAAGTAAATTTTGAATTAGAATGCGGTAGTGAAATCTTAAACTTCGATATAGTTGAATAAACATCCCTGATTCAGAACCAAACAGAAAACTTAGAAGAAAAAGAATACCACAAACAAGTACAATTAAAGCTCCTGCAGGCAATTTTGGCACTAATGCACTTACAGCAGCACCTAAAATTCCACTAATTGCACCAAGAAATGATGAAATAAGAAACATTTTTTTTATATTTGAAGTCCAGAATCGTGCCGAAATCGGAGGAATTATAAGTAAAGCCACTACTAAAATTAGTCCAACTGCTTGTAGACCAATTACAGTAACTCCTACTGTTAAAAACAACATTGTCAAATCAAGAGCAAAAACCGACCAGCCACATGCACGAGTATATTCTTCATCAAAACAAAGAATTGTGAACTCTTTAAAAAACATAATTAATAAAATTAAGACTACGAAAGCAGCTGCGAGTATCAACCAAGCATCACTGATTAACATAGACGCAGTCTTTCCATAAATAAACGAATCTAAACCAGCAGAATTCCCCTCTTTCATTTTCTGGGTAATTCCTAAAAGTGCTACTCCAAAACCAAAAAAAACACTAAGAACTATTCCAAGTGCTGCATCCTCGTGTAAACGAGTGTAATTTCTAACAAGTAAAATAACCCCTACACCCATTAAGCTTGAGATAAGTGCTCCCAACAATAATCCAGGCAAAAACTTACCAGTTCCACCAATTGAGACCATTAAAATGAACGCGATTACCACACCTGGAAGACTAGCATGACTAATAGCATCACCTACTAGTGCACGTTTTCGTAAAGTAACAAAAACGCCAATCATTCCGGAAGCAAAACCGAAAAACATAGTACCAAGTAAAACTATCCGCGTATTATAATCTCTCAAACTAATAATTCGCAGAAAATCTTCTGAACTTGGCCAATTAAAATTATGTTGATGCTTCAAAACTAGAGATGAAGGTTCCGAAAATAAGGAAGGATTTAAACAAGGAATAAAAAGAAGAATAACAAACAATAGAAAATAAAACTTTTTTTTCACATTATGCCTCTTTAATTATTCTCTATCTAAATTAGACAAAGCAGTAGCAGCTTTATCTAATAAAGTTAGACGTCCACCGTATGTTCTCCTTAAATTTTCTTCTGTTAAAACAGAGTCAGGCGAACCAGAATCAATAATTCTCAAATTAAGTAAAATAACATGATCAAAATATTCACGAACAGTATTTAAATCATGATGAACAGCAAGAACAGTATTACCTGAACTGCTAATTTCTTTGAGTAACGTTACAATTGCTCTTTCTGTCCTCGCATCTACACCTGCAAATGGTTCATCCATTAAAAAGATTTCAGCTCTCTCGGCAAGTGCACGAGCTATAAAAACTCGTTGTTGTTGACCACCAGAGAGTTGACTAATTTGACGATTATAAAAATCTTCCATTCCTACTCTTCGTAGACACTCCATTGCAAATTCTTTATGGCGTCGTAACACTGGAAGGCACCATCCAATCTTTCGATACATACCCATAACGACGGTATCCAAGGCATTGACAGGAAAGTTCCAGTCAACACTTTCTCGTTGAGGAACGTATCCAATAAGATGTTTATTCCTTTTAAAAGTCCCTCCATTAATCTTCACTGCACCACTAGCTATTGGAATAAGATGCAGAATAGATTTCAAAAGTGTACTTTTACCTGCTCCGTTAGGTCCAACTATTGCAACTAGTTTTCCTTTAGGCACATTTAAATCTACATCCCATAGAACCGGTTTCCTGCTATACGAAACAGTAAGATCATGAACCGCAATAGGAACATCCGAAGGATGCTCATCCATATGAAAAGAAAACTGATTTGGATTATTTTTTTTCACCCTGAACATCTTTATCAATTGCCCTTTTCAAAAATTTTAAAAAAATTAATGTTTTCTGACAGATTTTTTAAGATTTCCATTCATTCCCAGAACAGGTGCTTTTCCACCTAAAGATCTTGTGATCACAGTAATATTATGATCTAGCATCCCAATATAGGTTCCTTCATATGTCCCAGGATTACCCATTGCATCAGAAAAAAGAACACCCCCAATAACTACCTTTTTCCCTCTAGCACTAGCACCTTCTATAATAGCCTTTACATTCTTAGATGAAACGCTTGTCTCAACAAAAATAGCTTTGATATTACGTTTTACTATGTCGTCTACGATATTATTGATATCCTTCAATCCTGCTTCTGATTCAGTAGAAAGTCCTTGTATCCCTTTAACTTCAATATCGTAAGCACGTCCAAAATAATTGAAGGCGTCATGAGCAGTAATCAATACTCTTTTGTCTTTGGGAATCGAACTAATGGATTTCAACCCATATTTATGGAGTTTTTCTAAATCAGATAGATATTTACTCGCCCTTTTCAAATAATAAACTTTATTTTTAGGGTCGAACTTTACTAATTTATCGACAACTGCCTTTACTGCCATTTTCCATGCACTAACATCCATCCATAGATGTGGATCATACTGTCCATCAAATTCAGCTGGTTGTAAAAGAAATTTCTCATCTACAAGCTGTGTAACAGCATATACAGGTTTCTTCATCGCAACTCTTACTAAAGCATCTCCCATCTTTCCTTCAAGCATTAGTCCTGAGTAAAAAACTATATCAGCTCTTAAAAGTTGAAAAACATCATTACGAGTCGCCCTATATACGTGGGGATCAACACCTTCTCCAATAATATTTCTAACTTTTCCTTTCTCACCAACGATGTTCTTTACGACATCTCCCACCATTCCAACAGTAGTTGTCACCTTAAATGGATAAGATTTTGGTGCAGCAATTATATTGTTTCCATCTAGAAACAATAACATTACGCAAAAAATCATTTTAAAAACGAGAAATTTCAACAACGATTTCAAATTCACTCTATCAATCCTCTATAAAATCACTCTATATTAATGCAACACTAATAAAATATTTAGGCATGTCTAAATATTAACAGCATAAAATTAAATTTAAAAGAGAAAAAACAGATTTTGAGTTTAAATATTTGACATAAAACTTACGGCGTGTAAAAAATTGACACCTCAAATTACTTTTAAATTTCAAAACTAAAGATGAATCACAAATAAAAAAAGGGAAAACTATGGCGCAAAGAAAAAAAACAAAAATACCTTCAAAGGCTATGAAGCGAGGTACTGCACTATGGAACAAGGCATTTACTGAAAAAATTGCAGAAGACATGTCAACTTGGGCTGACGATGAATTCATGAAATTATTTATGGATTTTTGCTATGGAGGACTATATGATAGGAATATTTTGCCTCAGAAAACCAGAGAACTTTGTGCCGTCGCGGCTTGTGTAATGGCAAATGCTCATCCTCAATTAAAAACACATATTATTGCTGCATGGAATTGTGGAGCATCAAAAAAAGAAATCATAGAAGTAATAATTCAAATGGCTACTTACTGTGGGATGCCATATATGCTTCAAGCAGCAAGGATTGCGTGGAATGAAGTATTTCCTAACTTAAAGAAAAGAGGTAATGTAGCTGCAATTCCAGATGGATTAAAAAAATAGAAAAGAATTTGAATGAGATTTCTTTTTCTGTAGAATAAGTTAAGAATCTAAAAAAAATCAAAAAGAAAGATATATTTTTTGTTTGTTGTCATACTATAACTTAAGTAATTTATTAATTAGGAGCAAGACAAAATGAGTAGAAAATTTGTTGATTTAAGCATTCCCCTACAAAATGCCCCAATGGAAAATAACCCTGCTGTCATACAATACGTTGCGCATCATGAACTTGGTCGCTCGAGAACAAAAGCATACAAATTTCCTGATACTAGTTATTTCCCAGATCATATGCACTGTGCAACAGAAAATATTAGCGCAGTTAGTACACACAGTGGAACTCATCTTGATTCTCCATATCACTATGGACCAACTTGTGAGGGAGAACCATCAAAGACTATCGATCTTGTGCCTTTAGAATGGTGCTTTGGTGATGGTGTGGTACTCGATTTTCACGATGCCGAACGAGGCCATAATATTACAGTTGATGAAGTAAAAAACAAAGTGCAGTCACTTTCAGAAAAAGGATATGATTTAAAGCCTATGGATATAGTTTTGATCCGAACCGATCATACAACCAAATACCTCTATACACCTGATTTTGAGCAGTCTCACCCTGGAATGAGCGCAGACGCAACTTCATGGCTAGTAGATCAAGGAATTAAAGTAATGGGAATAGATGCATGGGGTTTTGATATTCCAACGAATCAAATGGCCAAACTAAGATTGGAAGGTAATACAAAAGATTTCTTCGGAAGCCACTACCTTGGAAGAGATAAGGAATATATTCACGCAGAGAAACTTGCAAATCTGGATCAAATACCAGAATTCGGATTCCAAGTCTCTATGTTCCCAATCAAAGTAGAGCGTGCAAGTGGAGCTTGGATTCGTGCAGTAGCAATTTTAGATGAGTAAAAAAGAATAAATTTAAACTTCGCTAAAAGTTAACTTCTGACTTTTGGCGAAGTTTAAACTCCATTAAAATGTATAGTTAAAGCATTACAAATAAAAACAAGGGGGCATTATGATAAGAAACGAGCTATTCAATTCAGTCCAAGACAGAGGACTCCAACTCTTTTCTTCTTTATCAGTAAAACTTCCATTTTTAGTGGCATTCATACTTGGAATTTTCTTGCTTTATGCCGTTGGGTTTGCTCAAACTGAAATCCTACATGATGCCGCGCATGACACTAGGCACTCATTCATGTTCCCTTGTCACTAAAAAGGGAATCGAATGGTTCAACGTATTATCTTTTCTGCGGCGATTGCAGGATTATTGTCTGGATCTCTGGTAACGATTTTTCAGCAGGCGTGGATAACACCCCTAATTCGTAATGCTGAAAAATTTGAGATAAAATCAACGCATAATCCAAAAAATCATCATCACAAAAATCATCCTGAGAAACATTTCTTTTCAAAAACTTTTTTCAAAACATTTTCTGCAAATACTATCACATCAATTTCATTTGCACTTTTGATAATTTCTTCTAGTGGTTTCGTAAAACATTTTGATACAAAAAAAGGATTTTTATTGGGTATAGCAGGATTTGTAGTTTTTTCATTGATGCCTTCTATAGTCATTACTCCAAAACTACCAGGAGATATGTCATTGCCTCTTAGCGAACATAATTTGCTATGGCTATTAACAACAACATGTACTGCAATTGGACTATTGCTTATTGTATTAACTAAAACATTTATAAAAGTTTTTGGATTGATTATTCTCTTGCTTCCACATTTAGTATCCTTGTCACTTCCAGAATCACAAATAAATAATGAATTAAAAATTTTACAAACAGAATTTCACATTGCAATACTTATTACTTCTCTACTTTTCTGGAGTTTTCTGGGAGTAACTTCAGGCTATTTTTTCGAGAAACTAAACCCTAACTAGAAAATAGGATATTTGAAAAACAATGTCAGGAAAAGACAAATTTAAAAAGCCTTGGGGATTTTTTGTTACCTTACATAAAGAAGACGGGTTCATAGTAAAAAAGATAGTAGTAAAACCTCAACAT
>CENY01005604.1_pt1 | contig 44101 bp, 49 predicted proteins | sample 356181 | NCBI WGS metagenome assembly CENY01 (sample SAMEA2619840, study PRJEB7988) | marine metagenome | isolation source: saline water (ENVO:00002010), including
GGGCCGCCGCGGGGATCGGATTCACTTTGCAAAACTCCGCCCTGATTGTGACCGGGGCCCTGGTGGGATCGTCTGGAGCTATTCTCAGCTACATCATGTGTCGGGCGATGAACCGATCCTTCTTCAGTGTCATTCTGGGAGGATTCGGGGGCGAGGCTGCCGTTGCCACTACTGGTGGCGGCGATAAATCCGCAACGGCGGGCAGTGCCGAGGACGCCGCATTCATCATGAAGAATGCCCGCTCGGTGATCATCGTTCCGGGATATGGGATGGCTGTGGCACAAGCACAACATGCCCTCCGCGAAATGGCAGACAAGCTCAAGGAAGAAGGCGTACAGGTACGCTATGGGATCCATCCGGTGGCGGGGCGCATGCCGGGTCACATGAATGTATTGCTGGCAGAAGCGAATGTGCCCTATGACGAAGTGGCGGAGCTGGAAGCGATTAACTCGGACTTCGCCACAACAGACGTAGCATTCGTCATTGGCGCAAACGATGTGACAAATCCGGCAGCGCGGGACGATCCAGGCAGCCCGATCTACGGAATGCCAATTCTTGACGTGGACAAGGCACAGACCGTGCTGTTCGTGAAGAGGTCCCTGTCACCAGGCTATGCCGGGATTGACAACGATCTGTTCTATCAGGACAACACGATGATATTGTTCGCCGACGCGAAGCAGCTCATCGAGGACGTGGTGAAAGCCCTATAAGCCCGCTGCACCTACGGCACGGGCGTCAAAACTGATAATCGAGGAATTACGAACGACCGGTTGCCCCGGACGGTTTCGTCAGTTGTTACCTTCACGCTGGGCGCGTTTCCGGGCCAGCTTGCGTGCGCGCCGAATGGCCTCAGCCTTCTCTCTTGCGCGTTTTTCTGACGGCTTTTCGTAATGATTCCGGAGTTTCATCTCGCGGAAAACCCCTTCGCGCTGCATTTTCTTCTTCAGGGCGCGCAGGGCCTGATCGATATTGTTGTCTCTGACGACGACTTGAACCAGTTTTCTTTCCTCCGTTCCACGGCATTCCCGAAATTCAATGCCGTGCACAACCCGCGCAGCACAATTTGGCTCCGGCGGACAGGCCGCGCTCTTTAACACAGGGGGAAAGCTCCTGTCCACCTCAGGGCGATGTCCGGTTTCCCGAAACCTTGTGTGGAGTCGGGCTTTACCTGAGCTTCACAGCCACACATATTAGAACGATGGCAATACTAAAAATTGCGCGCATGGGTCACCCAATCCTGATGCGCCGGGCTCAGGAGGTTGACGATCCGGATGCGCCGGAGAACCGATATCTCGTCCATAATTTGATCGAGACCATGGCGGATGCTCGGGGTTTGGGACTTGCGGCACCACAGGTTCATGTGTCGAAACGCGTAGTTGTCTTTCAAACTCCGGTTGACGATCCCGAACGAGCGGCCGACGAGCCCGCGGAGCGGGAACTGACCGTCTTGTTCAACCCCGTGATTGAACCCGTCTCGGATGAGATCGTTTATGGCTGGGAAGGCTGTCTTTCCGTCCCCGAGCTGCGTGGCGAAGTTCCGCGCCACGCTGCAGTTCGCTATCGCGGTCTTACACTCGACGGCGGGGCAATTGATCGAACGGTCGATGGCATGCATGCCAGGGTCGTTCAGCATGAATGCGATCATCTGGACGGTATTCTGTACCCGATGCGCATGACCGATATGTCCAAGCTCGTATTCGAGTCGGAATTTCATCACCTCATCGAGGCTGCTCGCGACCCGGACTCTCATGAGGAAGACACCGAGGAGGAACTGGTGGATGGCTAGCCGCAGGGAGGAACCTCAACGGCGCTACCTTGCTGCGGTCTTGCGCCACGTATCCTTCGACGGTTGGAGCGTTCGTGCCCTTAAGCATGCCGCCAGAGATCTGGGTGAGGAGGTCGAAGCTGTACGCCAGGCTTTGCCGGGAGGGGCCTCTGAATGGGTTGGCGCCTTCATCAAGGCGGCGGACCAGGACATGCTGGGGGCGCTTGCTCAGCAGGATCTCGAGTCACTTAAGATAAGAGAACGAATCGCTCTCGCCGTCCGCCTTCGAATTGAGGCAGTGGCACCCCACCGGGAAGCCGTGCGCCGTGGCATCGCTGTGCACGCCCTTCCCTTTAATGCCGCTCATGCCTTTCGAAGTTTGTATGGCACGGTCGACGCGATTTGGGCCGGAATCGGCGACAGTTCGACCGATTTCAACTTCTATACCAAACGGGTACTGCTTGCCGGCGTATATTCATCCACGTTGCTGTATTGGTTGGACGATCACTCGGACGGGTACGTTGACACCTGGTCATTCCTTAATCGACGAATCGAAAACGTCATGGGAATCCAAAAGGTGCGGGGGCGCGTCGATGGCCTTGCCAAACGCATGAGCAAACTTGCTTCACGCGGCGCTCGATTGTCGCCTTGGCGCCGCCGACCGGCCTGAGGCGCTGAGATCAGGTTTCGGCCGACAGGTCGACAGTGGCCGCCGACTGCTCTGCGCGAAACTTCATCAGGGCGTCCGATACAGTCGCATCGCTGATTGCCAGGATTGCTGCCGCAAGGAGGGCGGCATTGACCGCACCGGCGCGGCCGATTGCCAAGGTACCCACGGGAATACCTGCAGGCATCTGGACCATCGACAACAAACTATCGAGTCCATTGACTTTGCTCTCCATCGGCACGCCTAGGACCGGGATCGGTGTCTTTGCAGCAACGACACCGGGCAGGGCCGCGGCCATTCCCGCCCCGGCGATGATGATCTTAAGTCCGCGGTCCTGAGCGCTGCCACAATATTCTTCGAGCCTGTTCGCATTCCGATGAGCGGAAATCACATTGGCTTCGTGCGGAATGCCCAGTTTCTCCAGCGTGTCCGCCGCGTTCTTCATCGTTGCCCAATCGGACTTGCTGCCCATCAGGATTCCGACGATCGGATCATCTTGTGCCATGTGCCTCTCCTTGTTGCGTGGGTGCCGAATTTAGCGGGAGCAACCGAAAAAGCGCAACATTGTGACGTGAATCACAGGAAATTTGCTCGGCAACTGCTCGTGCTCACCATGGCGTTAACCAATCATTAGCTTTAATTTGTAGAATCCCTGTTACGCGTAGCACAGCGTTCAAACAATAAAAGGTCCCGGAATGCGGGTGCCACAAATCAGGCCCAGCGTGGGGGCGCTCCCATAACCCGAGTTAGTTCGCCGCGTCGTGCTCCGGCCGCCGCGCCGGACACAGCGTCGGTCACCAGAAATCGGGAAGTGAATGACTCATCCTCGGTGATGGGAATTCCTGCTGCAGAGCTTACCCCGAAGGTTCAGGCTACAATCGTGACATTGATGGAGGAAGTTCAACAGCTTCGCCATCAGTTGGAGGCTACCGAGGCCCAACTCGCGGAAGTCGTCAAACTGGCTGATCAGGATGCGTTGACGCCAACGTCGAATCGGAGGGCGTTTGTGCGCGAGTTACACCGTGCCATGTCGCTTGCTGAACGGTATGGGGAACCCTCCAGCGTGCTCTATTTCGACATCAACAACTTCAAAGAAATCAACGATACATATGGGCATTTGGCTGGTGATGACGCGTTGATGCATGTGGCTGACATACTGGCGTGAAATCTCCGGGACATCGACATTGTGGGCCGACTAGGTGGCGATGAGTTCGGAATTATCCTCACCCACACCGATGAAGACGCGACCTACGAAAAGGCCGAAGAACTTGTTGCCCACGTCAAGACCTCACCCTTTCGCTGGAACGGTTCGACGTTGCACCTGGACATGGCTTACGGAGCCTATACATTCCGGGCGGGCGAAAGTGTCGATGATGCGCTGGCGGCAGCAGATTGCGCGATGTACGCCCACAAGTGCTCAATGAAACAGCCCCAGTGAAGTTCCTCAGGCGATAATATCGGGTACGAGCGCGTTCTCCAGCCGCGCAATATCGTCCTTGAGCGCCAGTTTCTGTTTCTTCAATCTCTGCAGCTGCAGCTGGTCCCGGCTTCCGGCCGAGACCAATGCTTCGATGGCGTCGTCCAGGTCGCGGTGCGCGGTCCTCAAATCTGCTAGCTTGTGCTCGAGCTCGACGATGTCCCGGTCGTCCATCATGACCTCATCAGACCAGGAGACTGGAATCCCGGTTAGAATAGCAGAGTTTGGTGTATGATCGCTGTTGCCGACGGCACAGCACTCGACAGGCATCCATGGGGCCAGCAATTTGTCGCTTCCGGAAAATCCGTTCTGGGATTTCTCTATACGTGTCTATGCCGTGACGGGCGTCGCCGAAGCCTGTTTGGCCTTGCAGGACGACCAGGGTGCCGACGTTAATCTGGTCCTCTTTTGCCTGTGGGTTGCTCAGCAGAACGGCGGTCGGCTCAGTCGATCTCAACTCGAGGGGTATTTGGACCGGGTTGCGGACTGGCAGGCGCAGGTGGTGGTACCGCTTCGCGCGCTTCGCAGGCAGCTCAAGGAAGAGAGCTCCGCCATTCCTCCTGAGTTTCGGGAGCTGGTGCGGTCGACCGTCAAGCGTGCGGAACTCGATGCGGAGCATGCGGAGCAACTCTATCTGGCCAGCCTCAAACCGGAAGGCTCTGATTCGAAGAAACCGAGTCCTGAAGCAGCTGCCATGGATGCGGCCGAGAACCTTGCGCAATATCTTTCGCTCCTCAAAGTCAGGTCTTCCTCAAGGGTTCAGGAAAAAGTTGACGTTCTCCTTTCAGCCGCCTTTCCAGACGTGCCCCGCGACAAGATTGCGATACTCGCGAGGTATGAAACCTGATGAAATTGAGGGTCACGATGCCGCTGACGCGCGTGCCGACCTGTGCTTAAATATTGCTGCCGGGAAATGCCAGGAGGACATGCCATATGAATGTCGATGCACGTGTGGAGTCGCTGAAGCAAATACACCACGACCTTGAAGAGGCTATCAAGGAAGAGAATCAGCGGCCCATGCCTGACTCGGCGGTGTTGTCGGATCTCAAGCGTCAAAAGCTCCGCATCAAGGACGAGATCGCACAGCTCGATGCAGAGCACTAGCGGCCGTGGATCTTCGCGGCACTGGGGTGGTACCGGTAGCCACTCCGCCCAAGCTAAAGTGACTTCGCCTTATCGCGGAGGACGAATTTCTGAATCTTTCCGGTCGAAGTTTTCGGTAGATCTCCGAACACGACGAAGCGTGGGCACTTGTAGTGAGCGAGATTCTCGCGGCAGTACGCGATGATGTCATCCGCCGAAACTTCCGATTTCTGGGTTTTTAGCTCGACGAAGGCGCACGGCGTTTCTCCCCATTTCTCGTCCGGTTTGGCGACCACGGCAACGTTCATCACCGCCGGGTGACGGAAGATCACGTCCTCGACTTCGATGGAAGAAATGTTCTCTCCTCCGGAAATGATAATGTCCTTGGAGCGGTCCTTGAGCTGGATGTATCCATCCTCATGCAGGACACCCAGGTCACCGGAGTGAAACCATCCACCGTCCAATGCCTCTTCCGTGGCCTCGGGGTTCTTCAAATACCCCTTCATGACGATGTTGCCCTTGAACATCACTTCACCCAGCGTCTCGCCGTCCGCCGGCACCTCCCTCATGGTCTCGGGATCCATGACGGTGAGACCCTGAAGAACCGGATAGCGCACGCCCTGTCGCGCCTTTCGCGCCGCCTGGTCCTCGGCGTTGAGCGCATTCCAGTCCGAGTGCCAATCGCAAACGACTGCGGGGCCGTACGTTTCGGTCAGTCCGTAGACATGCGTCACATCTAACCCATCGCGCTGCATTGCTTCGAGGAGCGCCGCCGGCGGCGGTGCTCCGGCGGTCATCATGCTGACGTTATGTGAGAAGGGCTTCCGCTCATGATCCTCAGCATTGACGATGAGGTTCATGACGATGGGTGCCCCGCAGAGGTGTGTCACGCCATGGTCGGCGATCGCGGTATATATGTTGGCGGCCGCGACTTTTCTTGAACAGACGCTTGTGCCGGCCAGGGCGGCGAGCGTCCACGGGAAGCACCAGCCGTTGCAATGGAACATCGGCAGGGTCCACAGGTAAACGGGGTGTCGCGGCATCGGCCAGGCCATGATGTTTCCGACCGCATTCAAATAGGCGCCCCGATGATGGTAAACGACGCCTTTTGGATTCCCGGTGGTGCCCGATGTGTAGTTGAGGCAGATCGCCTGCCATTCGTCCGCCGGCAGATGCCACGCGAATTCGGCATCTCCCGACTGGAGAAAGCTTTCGTAATCGATCTCTCCCAGGCGCTCTCCTTCCTGCACTGCAAGAGGGTCCACAATATCGATGACGATCGGGTCGGATTCGGTCTGGGCAAGTGCCTGTTTGATGGTTTCTGAAAATTCCGTATCGGTGATGAGTACCTTGGCCTCGCCATGATCGAGAATGAACGCGATGGTGCGCGCGTCCAAGCGCACGTTGAGTGCGTTCAGCACCGCGCCTGTCGCGGGTACGCCGAAGTGGCATTCATAGAGTTCAGGCGTGTTGGCGCCCATCACAGCAACCGTATCGCCGTGGCCGATTCCACGTTTGGCTAGCGCCGAGGCAAGCTTCCGGCAGCGGGCATAGGTCTCAGCCCAGTTCCGGCGCGTGTCACCGTGAATCATCGCTATGTGATCCGGAAAGACGGCGGCGCTTCGTTCTATGAAAGTCAGGGGGGACAAGGCCTGATGATTCGCCGCGGCTTGGTCGAGATTGGAGTCGTAGATGGTCTCCGCACGCTTCATTTGGTTCACCAATTGGTTAGCCCGTCAGAGGTTCGAGTCATAGTTCAATGCGGTTCAACCGATCAATGCGGCGAGACCCGTTCCGTCATAGAGAAGTTTGAGCCCGGCCGCGGCGAGGAACACGTAGCAGACATTGTAAAACAATCTCGGATCCACTTTGTCATGCATCCAGATGCCCAGAAGCATACCCGCCGCCGCGATCGGCAGCAGGATCAACGACGTCGTCAGATTGATGGGCGCCAGTTGTCCGAGCCAGGCATATGGCGGAATCTTGGCAACATTGCTGATGGCGAAAAAGACGACCGTCGTGCCGACAAAGACGGTCTTATCCATTCGCAAAGGCAGAAGATACATTTGAAGTGGTGGTCCACCGGCAAGGCTGATGAAGCTCGTAAATCCGGAGACGGTGGCCCAGAATGTACCTTTCGCAACGTTCTCCCGGGCTGGGGGCCGGTTGTGCCGCTGGCTGAACCAGAAATCTGCCGCAAACCATACGGCGATCGTTCCGACAATTAGCCGAATGGCTTGATCGCTGACCATGCCCGCCATTGCTGTTCCTACAGCAAGCCCCGCCAGCATGGCCGGTGCCAAGAACTTCATCTGCCGCCGATCCCATTTCCTGCGGTAGGCCCAGAGGCCGAAGAGATCCATGAAGCAGAGTATGGGCAGCATGATGCCTGCGGCCTGCAGCGGCGGCATGACCAGGGACAGCATGGGAACAGAGACGGATCCAATGCCGCCACCAAACCCGCCCTTGGAAATTCCGACGAGGATGACGGCCGGCACGGCGATGACATAGAACCAAAGATCAGGAACAGGAGGCGCCAAGGAGACCTTGCCAATTCTGTGGGATTTGTGGCGTCCGAACTAGGCTCAGCATAGGGCGTTGATTGCCAATTGTGCACTCAACAGCGAGACCCTCTCGACTCCACATGCGTGAACGCGCATCCTTTGGAAAAGGCCAGATCGAGCCATCATGGGAGGTCCGAAGATGACGAGCGGCTATGAAGAAGTTTATGCCAGATGGCAGTCCGACCCGGAGGGGTTCTGGGCTGAAGCAGCAGAAGCGATCCATTGGTATAAGAAGTGGGACACGGTCCTCGATTCGTCCCAGAAACCATTCTATCGCTGGTTCGTCGGTGGTGAGACCAACACCTGTTACAACTGCGTGGACCGTCATGTCGACAGCGGTCGTGGTGATCAGCCGGCACTGATTTACGACAGTCCGATCACCGGCGCGAAACGGACTCTTAATTATTCTGACCTCAAAGACGAGGTGTCCAGATTTGCCGGTGTTCTCCGCCAGCACGGCATCGAGAAAGGGGACCGCGTCATCATCTACATGTCGATGGTGCCGCAGGCTGCCATCGCCATGCTTGCCTGCGCTCGGATCGGGGCGGTGCATTCAGTCGTGTTCGGGGGATTCGCAGCCAATGAATTGGCGACCCGAATCGACGACGCGACGCCGAAAATGATTGTGGTCACCAGCTGCGGGATCGAACCCGGACGTATCGTTGAGTACAAGCCCATGGTCGATGGTGCTATCGAGATGGCCGACCACAAACCGGATACCTGCATCATTCTGCAGCGCGAACAGCACCCCGCCGACCTCATCCCAGGCCGGGACGTCGATTGGGAAGAGGCGATGGCGGCAGCGGAACCCGTCGACTGTGTCCCCGTACTGGCCACAGACCCCCTCTATATCCTCTACACGTCGGGCACGACGGGCGTGCCCAAAGGTGTGGTTCGTGACAACGGCGGCCACCTGGTCGCCATGGCCTGGAGCATGCCGAACGTCTACGGGGTCGAGCCCGGGGAGGTGTACTGGGCGGCCTCTGATTTGGGTTGGGCGGTGGGCCATTCCTACATTGTGTACGGCCCACTCACCTATGGTTGTGCCTCTATCCTTTTCGAGGGGAAACCAGTGGGAACACCCGATGCCGGGGTGTTCTGGCGCATTATCTCTGAGCATAAGTGTTCGGTGCTGTTCACGGCACCGACAGCATTCCGGGCGATCAAGCGGGATGATCCTGACGGAAAACTGATCCAGCAATACGACTTGAGCAGTTTCCGGACCCTTTTCCTGGCAGGAGAACGGTCCGATCCAGATACGCTGGAGTGGGCGGAGAGCCAGCTTGGCGTTCCAGTGATCGATCATTGGTGGCAGACCGAAACCGGTTGGGTAATTGGCGGAAACTATTCCGGCCTTGGGTTACTGCCGGTGAAACACGGGTCTGCCTCAAAACCGGCACCCGGATTCGACGTGCAGATCGTTGATGATAACGTCAACCAGGTTGCCGCGGGGGAGACCGGCGCAATTGTCATCAAACTGCCAATGCCGCCGGGCTGCCTGCCTACCTTGTGGAACAACGATGACGGCTACCTGTCATCCTATCTCGAAGACTTTCCCGGCTACTACAAAACGGGTGACGCCGGGTACAAGGATGAGGACGGTTACCTGTACATCATGAGTCGCACCGACGACATCATCAACGTCGCTGGTCACCGCTTGTCGACAGGTGGCATGGAAGAGATTTTGGCCAGTCATCAGGACGTTGCGGAGTGCGCGGTAATCGGTGTTCATGACCAGCTCAAGGGACAGGTACCCATCGGATTCCTCGTGTTGAAAGCGGGCGTGAATCGACCGCACGAGGAAATCGTGGATGAAATCGTATCACTGGTGCGCACTCGTATTGGTGCGGTCGCTTCATTTCGAAAGGCGACCGTCGTGGAACGTCTGCCCAAGACCCGGTCAGGTAAGATTCTGAGAGGTACCATGCGTCGAATCGCGGACGGGGAGGAGTTCAAGATGCCCGCGACGATCGACGACCCGGCAATTCTCGATGAGATCGGAGAGGCATTGCAGGGGATCGGTTACGCACAGTGACCTTCGCCGCATGACGGAACCACACTGAACAGGACACCGGTTCGACTGACAGGGAAACATGCTTCCCTGGCTTCGAGGCGTGGTGAATTCGAATTGAAAAAATGCAGAAGGGGAGCGCAATGCGACTTGAAGGAAAGAGGGCCCTGATTACCGGCGGTGGCCGAGGTATTGGGCTGGCATGTGCCCGGCGGTTCGTTGCCGAGGGCGCAGCGGTTGTGATCGGCGACATCCTGCTTGACGAGGGACAGGCCGCCGCCGACGAACTCAATCAGGCGGGGGGCAGGGCAACATTCATCGAGTGTGATGTCACGGATGTTGGTCAAGCGAACAACTTTGTCGCCGCAGGTGTCGACTTTCTGGGCGGGGTGGACACGCTGTTGAACAACGCAGGCATCATCGGACCGGGAACGCCGTTCCTGGAGACCACTGAAGATGAATTCCGGCGAATTATGGAAATCAATGTGTTCGGAGCGTTTCGCGTTGCTCAGGCGACGGCTCGGCACATGGTGGATCAGGGCATACAAGGAAGTATTGTCAATACGGCGTCAATGGTATCCACGCTCGCGAACCCCGATCAGGCCGCCTACGTTTCGTCCAAACACGGGATCCATGGTTTGACCAAGGTCATGGCGCTGGCACTCGCAGAACATGGTATCCGGGTCAACGCGGTCGGGCCGGGCACTATAAAAACCGCGGTCGCCGAGGCCGTTCTGGTCAATAAGACCGCCTACCGTCGCGTACTGTCCCGAATCCCTCTCGGCTACATCGGTGAGCCGGAAGATGTTTCGGGTCCGGTGTTGTTCCTGGCGAGCGATGAATCGTCATACATGACTGGACAAATCATCTACCCCGATGGCGGACGGCTGGCACTGAATCACGTGATGCCCGTCGACGACCTGCCTGCTGCGTAGGGCTTCTCGAGTCCGAGCAATTTATAGAATTCGAACCAGAGGATTGAATATGAGACTCGAGGGAAAAGTAGCCATCGTCACGGGTGGTGGTCGCGGTATCGGGCTTGCCGTCGCGAAGAGGCTGGCCGAGGAGGGTGCCGCCGTCATGATCGGCGAGATCGACACCAGTTTGGGAGAATCAGCTGTCGCCACGTTGACTGGTGAGGGCCATAAGGCCGCATTTGTGACGTGCGACGTGAGCGATCCCGCGTCCGCGGCCAACCTCGCAGCAGATACCGTGTCAACACTCGGTGGCCTCGACATCGTTGTGAACAATGCCGGCATTACTCGCATTGGAGATTTTCTTGAGACGGACATCGAAGATTTCGATGCGGTTCTCGACGTGAATCTCCGTGGCGTGTTTGCCGTATCTCAGGCTGCCGCGCGTGAAATGGTGAAGGCGGGCACCAAGGGTGCCATCGTCAATATTTGTTCGGTCACAGCGGTACTCGGTATGCCTGAGCAGATCAGCTATTGCGTGTCGAAGGCCGGTGTCTACCAGCTGACACGAAGTGTCGGGTTGGCACTGGCGGACAAGGGGATTCGGGTAAACGCGGTTGGCCCGGGAACCGTTCAGACTGAGATGTCGGCGGGTGTCTTGGACTACGACACCGATAACGTCGCAATGAAGCGGGTGTTGGCACGGACTCCGCTGGGCCGCCTGGCCAAGCCAGAGGAAATTGCGAATACCGTTCTGTTTCTGGCCAGCGACGATGCGGCATACCTCACGGGGCATATCGTATTCGTCGACGGTGGGCGGATGATTCAAAACATCGTACTGTCGTTTGACGACTAGCCATTTCACTGATTCGGACGGCGCGGAAAGGATCGAATATGAGACTCGAGGGAAAAGTAGCAATCGTTACGGGCGCTGGCCGAGGAATTGGCCGCGGCTGTGCCAAGCGCTTCGCCGCTGAAGGCGCATCCGTCGTGATTGCCGATGTTTATGAAGAGGGCGGCACGGCTGTTGCCGCGGAAATCGAGGCAGAAGGTGGTAAGGCGGTGTTTGTCTCTTGTGATATCAGCGATCCCGCACAGGCGGGTGCCTTGGTGCAGGCGGCGGTGGATACCTATGGCGGGCTTGATGTTTGCCTGAATTGCGCTGGAGTCATTCCCATCGACGGTTCCGATGTCCTCGAAACCGACGAAGCGGAGTGGGATCGCGTGGTCGGTATCAATCTCAAGGGAGCCTTCCTGGTTTGCCAGGCTGCCGCAAGAGAGATGGTGAAAAGCGGATCGGGAAGTATCATCAACATCGCGTCGGTGACTGCGGTGATAGCGATCGGCAATCAGGCGGCCTATGTCGCGTCCAAAGCGGGCGTCAACGGCCTGACCAAGTCGCTGGCCGTCGGCCTTGCCCACCGTGGAGTGCGGGTCAACGCGATTGGGCCGGGATCGATTGAAACCGACATGGCTGCGGTGGTCCTCTCCGACGAAGAGTCCCTCGCCCGCGTCATGTCGCGAACGCCGCTGCACCGAATGGGACAGCCCGAAGATATAGCGGGCACGGCGTTATTTCTGGCCAGCGACGATTCGAGCTATATCACGGGCCAGACGATTTATGTCGAAGGTGGGCGACTTGCGCTTAACCACGTGATGCCGCAGAAGGACTGATGAACGGTTGAGACGACAATGAGTGTTCAGACAGCTGGCGCCGAGCGGAGGCATCCAGACCATCCAAGCGCCGGATTGCCACTGGAAGATGCAGAGCTCACGCACGCTGGTCCCGGTACACCGATGGGCGAGTTGCTACGCAAGTTCTGGCAGCCTGTCTGTCTTTCATCAGAATTATCTGACCTGCCGAAGGCAATCCGTATCCTCGGTGAGGACCTGGTCGCTTTCCGCGATCACGCAGGCCGGGTCGGAGTCCTCCATCGCCACTGCAGTCATCGGGGCACCTCGCTGGAGTACGGCATCATCGCGGAGAACGGTCTCCGTTGCTGTTACCACGGCTGGTTGTTCGACATCGATGGCACCATCCTGGAGACTCCGGGTGAGCCAGTGGGATCGCCGCTGAGTGACTCGTTTCGGCACGGGGCATATCCGGCGCGGGAGTTTGAAGGGCTTGTGTTCGCGTATCTGGGTCCGCCCGAAGAGGTCCCTCCATTTCCCATTCTCGATTGCTACGTCGAGCCTGCCGGGAACCGACTGGTGCCGTTCTCGGTCTGGCATCCGTGCAATTGGCTGCAAGTCCACGACAATGTCATGGATCCAGTGCATGCAGCCTTTCTGCATGCACAGATGAGCAACATTCAGTTGACCGAATCCTACGGGGAAGTGCCTGTCCTGGACTTCGCCGACGTACCCAATGGGATTGTGTACATCGGCGGTCGACGTATCGGCGATCACGTATGGATCAAGGGCAATCACGCCATGTTGCCGAACATGGGCCAGACGACGGCGCTCTGGGAAACCGCAAACAGTGTGAAGTATTTCACTGGAGTGAGCCTGACCAAGTGGATCGTGCCTTCGGACGACACGCATTGCTGGATGTATGGGTTCCGGCACTTCAACGAAGAAGTCGATCCGGAGGGTGTTGGCGCGGAAGACGAATGTGGCGTCGACAGTGTCGATTTCTTCGGCCAGACAGGGCATCGGCGCTACGACGAGAGCCAGCGCGAACCTGGAGACTGGGATGCCCAGGTGTCCCAGCGTCCCATCGCCATCCATGCTCTGGAGCACCTCGGTACGACTGATCGTGGTGTCGTCTCTCTGCGTCGCATGCTGCGGCAATCGGTGCGTCGGGAGAGAGATCCGCTGGCTGATCTGAAGGCTCAGTGCACATCGGCGCTGCCAGTTCATACCTACTGCTACGATACCGTTCTTGCGATCCCGCCGCGTGCCGAAGGAGACGATCGCGAGTTCCTGCGTGAACTGGGACAACAGGTCGTTTCAGCATTGATGGACGCAGAGGACTACAACGGGGAAGAGCGCCGCGCGTATTTGAGACAGCGGATGCAGCAGATTGAAGCGGCGAACCAATGAACACACCCGGACCCACCGCGTATCACTGGCAATTAATGAGGACACGATGAAGCTTGAAGGCAAGGTCGCGATCGTAACCGGTGCCGGCCGGGGGATCGGGTTCGGATGCGCCAAGCGCATGGCCATGGAAGGCGCCAAGGTCGTTGTCGCCGAGGACGATGAGGAACTGGGAAGTGCCGCGGAGAACGCATTGCGGGATAAGGGCGCAGACGTACGTTTTGTCGGGTGTGATGTAGGTGATCCTCAAGCAATTGCGGACATGATCTCCGAAACACTCGAGTCATTCGGCGCGATCGATATCTGTGTCAACAATGCCGGAATCAGTCGACGCAATCATTTTTTCGAGGTCTCTGAAGAGGAATTCGACACCATCATGCGGGTCAACCTGAAAGGCGTATTCCTCGTAACGCAGGCGGTCGCGCGTGAGATGGTCCGTTCAGGTACGCAGGGCAGTATTATCAATATGGGTTCCATCGTCGGGACACTCTCTGTACCGCAACAGCCTGTTTACTGCGTCAGCAAACAGGGAGTTGTCGGTACGACCAAGGTTTTTGCCCTGGCCCTCGCGGACAAGGGAGTCCGGGTCAATGCGATCGGCCCTGGCACAATCCACACCGAAATGTCGGAAAAGGTTCATCAGCACACCGACGAGTGGCGGCGCCAGGTCATGTCCCGTACGCCCCTTGGGCGACTTGGAGAGCCTGATGATGTCGCACGAGTTGCGGTGTTCCTGGCCAGCGACGACTCTGCCTACATCACCGGTCAGACAATTTATGTAGATGGCGGTCGTTTGCCGCTGAACCACGCCATCGCGGATGTGGCGCCATGACGAAGACTCTGACCGACAAAATCGCTGTCGTTACAGGCGCGGGCCGCGGAATTGGCCTCGCCATTGCGCATAAGTTCGTCGAGGCGGGCGCCGCGGTTGTCGTGGCGGAAATCGACGAAATGCTGGGTGAACAGGCTGTTGAAGAGTTGATCGCGGATGGCGGACAAGCTGCGTTCGTTCCTTGTGATGTCAGTCGACCTGAACAGGCGAGCCGTCTGATCAGCGATACTGTCGTGACTTACGGTCGGGTAGATATTTGTGTGAACAATGCCGGAATCAATTCGGTCGGAGATGTCCTGGACATATCGGAAGCTGATTTCGACCGGGTAATGGATGTCAACGTCAAAGGATCGTTCTTTGTCGCCCAGGCGGCGGCCAAGGAAATGGTCCGGGCGGGGACACAGGGATCAATCGTCAACCTCTCGTCCGTCGTGTCGATCATTGCCGTGGCCAATCAGCCCGTTTACAGCATCTCGAAGGCCGCGATTAACGGATTCACCAAAATGATGGCCATGACTCTCGCGGAGAACGGTATCCGCGTGAACGCGGTAGGACCCGGCACCATCATGACCGAAATGGCGGACGGCGCGATGGATCTGACCGGTGATCCTGCCTCACACGCACGCATGATCTCGCGCACGCCTTTGGGTCGGTTTGGAGAACCCGGCGAGGTCGCAGAAGTTGTCCTGTTCTTGGCGAGTGATGCGTCGAGTTACATGACCGGCCAGATTGTGTATCCCGATGGCGGAAGGCTCTCGCTGAACCATCTCATGCCCATGTCATGGGATCCTGTGAGCCAAGCTGACGAAAGCTAGGGCGGATAGCGGCCCGTTCGGATCGCGTACGAGCAGGGCTAAGTCCGACTTTCCTCTTCATCCTCGGCCACCTCCGCACCTTCACCGTCGGTTGCCGGTCCAGAATGCTCCGACGGCCGATCAGTTGTGCCGAATACGTCGGCGGTGGGCTCAGGTTCGGGAGCAGCCGGTGCGGGGGTCGAGCCGAAAACACTTTCGACGCTATGATCTGCTTCTTCCGCCGGTGCTTCTTTATCGACCTCCTGTGCGGAGGTTACGATTTCCAGCGGCTCCTGCGGCGCGGCTTCGACCGGCGCTCTCTGCAGAATTGCGGTCTCTACCACAGGTTCCTTTTCAGCTGTTGCCGCTGCCGTATCGCGATCGGATCGGGCGCGCTCACGCGCCTCCCTGCGCTCCCGCGACCTCAAACGCTTGTGTGCCTTGGTTACCGCCTCGTCCAATTCAACTTGGGAACACATTCCGAGAGATACCGGATCGATCGGTTTGAGGTTGGCCATATTCCAATGAGTGCGGTCGCGGACCGAATTGATGGTCGGTTTGGTGGTGCCCACAAGTCGAGATACCTGCGCGTCGGATAGTTCCGAATGATAGCGAAGCAGCCACATGATCGCGTTGGGTCGATCCTGTCGTTTGGTCACTGGCGTGTACTTGGGCCCGCTGGTGCGTGCTTTCGGCCGCGGAATTTCAGATGCTGCCATGTTCAGCCGGGCTTTGGGATCCGCGACGCAGCGTTCGATTTCCTCGCGCGTCAGTTCGCCGTCAGGGACCGGATCACGACCCTGGATGCCGATAGCGATTTCGTCGTCCGCGATACCTTTCACCTCGAGCGGATGTAGACCGCAGAATTCTGCGATTTGATCGAACGTGAGCGACGTATTGTCGACCAGCCATACGGCGGTTGCTTTGGGCATCAACGGCAGCGGCATGTATTGGTTCCTTTCGCGGGTGGCCGCGGTAAATTTTCGGCACCATGTCCATTTTGGGCGTTCCGCACAAGCAAATTCGTGAGCATGCCAGCTCGATTACTGTGGTCTTCGAATCGCTGGAAGGATTGAGGATTAACAGGTTAGCGGCACGCCTTAGGCCATTGTCTGAAACCTGTGCGCAATGGTAAACCGCCTATAAGAGTTCGCTGCGGAGAGGGAACGGGATCATGAGCACGGATGACCTCGATGGTTTCGCAATCAAGCAGCCGGAACCGATCAAGCTCGAGACCTTGGGAATTGAGGAACTGGAAAACAGAATTTCCGAGCTCGAGGACGAGATCGCCCGTATCCGGGAAGTGATCGACTCCAAGAAGGCGGTTCGCGGCGACGCGGAGTCTCTCTTCAAGAAATAGAGTCGCTACGGCCCATGTGACTCTTTGGGCTATCAACGCTTTGTTAACGCTTCCGGCATACGGTCCACGCGTACCTTACGTGCGCTCGCGTGCCGCGGGTACGTTCTATTCGATCATGCCTTCCTTATGAGCCGCCGAAATTCGGCGGCTCATTTTTTTGTCATTGCTCGCATTGCGCCAGGCCAATATCTGGACGCTTTCCAGAGGGGTGTATACGTTACGCTAAGCAACAGAGTGGGGCGAATGGCAAAACCGAACTCTCCAAGATTTGACACGCTGAGCCTTCATGCTGGTCAACATCCGGATCCAGTGACCGGAGCGCGTGCGGTTCCTGTGTATCAAACGACGTCTTACGTATTTCAAGACGTCGATCATGCAGCTTCTCTGTTCAATCTGGAACGCGCGGGTCACATCTATTCGCGAATTTCGAACCCGACCACTTCGGTCCTGGAAGAGCGTATTTCCAGCCTCGAAGGTGGTGTTGGTGCCGTATGCACGGCCAGCGGCCAGGCAGCGCTGCATCTGGCTGTCGCCACCATCCTTGATGCCGGTCATCACATCGTGTCGTCCGGATCGATCTATGGCGGCTCACACAACATGTTCACCCATACACTCCCGCGGTTCGGGATCGAAACCACCTTTGTGGACCCGCGCGATCCCAAGGCATTCAAAGACGCGATTCGACCCGAAACAAGATTGTTGTTCGGGGAGACGTTGGGAAACCCTGGGCTGGAAATCCTCGATATCCCCGCAGTCTCTGAGATTGCGCACGATGCGGGGCTGCCCTTGTTGGTCGATTCCACCTTTGCGACTCCCTATCTCTATCGCCCTTTCGAATGGGGGGCCGATCTGGTCATGCATTCGGCGACAAAGTTCCTGGGTGGCCATGGTGTGGCCATTGGTGGTGTTGTGGTTGACGGTGGGACATTCGATTGGGAGGCCTCCGGAAAATTCCCCACGCTTACGGAGCCATATGCCGGATATCACGGTCTCGATTTTGTTGAAGAGTTCGGCCCCCAAGCTTTCGTCATGCGGGCGCGATCTGAAGGGCTGCGGGATTTTGGTGCCTGCCTCAGCCCGGCAAACGCGTTCTATGTCCTGCAGGGCGTTGAGACGCTTCCATTGCGGATGGCTCGGCATGTCGATAATGCCCGGAAACTGGTGACCTTCCTCGATGAGCACGAATCGGTCGCCTGGGTAAGCTATCCGGAGCTGCTGAGCCACCCCGACTACGAACTCGCCAAAGCACGCTTTCCCAAGGGATGCGGCGCCGTGTTTAGCTTCGGTATTGAGGGTGGCCGCGAGGCCGGGCGCAAGTTTATCGAGGCGTTGGACGTGTTCTCCCATTTGGCCAATCTGGGCGACGCGAAATCACTTGTGTTGCATCCGGCCACCACGACACATCAGCAGATGGACGCCGATGCCCTTGCCGCGGCGGGCATCTCCGAAGATCTCGTGCGCATCTCTGTGGGTTTGGAGGATCCACAGGACCTGATCGATGATCTCAACAGGGCACTGCGCGTCTCACAGCGATAAATCAGGATCGAGGGTTCGGATCGTGGAAGTACAAGTTGACGGGAAACGCGCGTTTGCGACCACTGGCGGGCGTCCGTTCGATCCGGCGCGGTCCACCGCGATTTTGATACACGGCGCAGGCATGGATCATACGGTCTGGGTACTGCAGACGCGGTACATTGCCTACCATGGACGCAATGTTCTGGCAGTTGACCTGCCCGGGCACGGTCGCTCTGAAGGGCCCGCGCTAACCTCAATCGAAGAAATGGCGGATTGGGTGGGCCGGTTCCTGGAAGCGATGGATATCGAAGATGCGGCAGTGGTCGGGCACAGCATGGGGTCGCTCGTGGCCATTGAGTTGTCGGCCCGACTGCCCGATACCATCAGTTCGACTGTTCTTTTGTCGACGGCGATGCCGATGGTGGTGAGCGACGATCTGTTGGCCGCTGCCAAGGCCAATGATCACGAAGCCATCGACATGATTACTATCTGGGGACACGGACGGGGCGCCCAGCTTGGTGGTCACAAGGCTCCTGGGTTGTGGATGACCGGCGGCGCAGAACGATTGCTCGAACAAGCCGCTGAAAGTGTCCTATTCACGGATCTCAACGCCTGCAACACCTATCAAAACGGCTTGGAAGTGGCCTCGCGCATTCGCTGCCCGGTTCTCCTGATGGTGGGGAACGAGGATCGGATGACACCACCACGAGCGGCACGAGCCCTGGCTGATGCGATTCCGGACTGCACTACGGAGATCATCGGGGGGTGCGGTCACATGATGATGATCGAGAAGCCTGATCAGGTGCTCGATCACATACGGGACGCCTTCTGAATGGGATACCGGCCCTGCAACGCTGCGTGCTGCAGGGCCGGAACACAGACCACCGTGAAGGAGCTATCCCTTCTTGATTGAGACTTTCTTGACCTGATCCCTCGCAGCCTCGGATTTGGGCACCGTCACCGTCAGTACTCCCTTATCAAAGACCGCTGTGACTTTTTCGATGTCAACTTCCTTTGGGAGGGCGAAGCTACGGTGAAACGAGCCATAGGCGCGTTCGCTGACGTGAACGTCGGATTTTTTCTCTTCGTGCTCGAATTTCTTCTCGCCCTTCAAGGTCAGAGTGCCTTCCGATAGCGTCAGCTCGATCTCTTTCTCTTCAAGACCAGGTAGTTCCGCCCTGATCTCATAGGAATTTTCAGTCTCGCCGATATCGACCTTTGGGTGGAACGCGCTGGGTGAGAGGTCTCCCCCGCGAATGGGTTCAAGATCGAAGCCTCGCCACATTCCGTCGAATAGCCTGTTGATTTCGCTCTGAAGGTCGGTGAATGGGCGATATTCCATTCCGCGCTGACGCCGCGGAGTAAGTGCGTTTCTCGTGAGCATGGTTGCATTCCTCTTCGGTTCGTGAACGGCCGGCGGCCGATTCATCCGTTAATCTCGGGTTGGCTGCATTGCTGGACTCCGCCAGCAGTGCAGCGATTACAGTGCTTGCTAAGCGGCTGCTTTACCTTCGAGGACCCGGCCGGCCTCGCCCGAAGCGATCTTGATGGTTCGAGGCTTTGCCTCTTCTGGCAGTTCTCGAGCGAGATCTACATGCAGAAGTCCGTTCTCGATCCTTGCGCCGGTCACGTTGACGTAATCCGCAAGTTCGAAGTTACGCTCAAACGCGCGACGAGCGATGCCCCGGTGAAGGTAGGTGGCATCCTTTGTCTTGTCGTCCGTAGCGCCTTTGATAACGAGGGAGTTCTGATTCTGGGTCACCGAAAGTTCCGATTCAGAAAACCCTGCAACAGCCATTGTGATTCGGTAGCCGTTGTCACCCGTCCTTTCAATGTCGTACGGGGGGTATGCGGGAGTATTGTCGTTGAGTCTGTTGGCCGATTCGAAGATGCGGTTGAAGCGGTCGAAGCCAACGGTAGAACGCAATAGTGGCGTGAGGTCGTAGGTACGCATAGTTCCATCCTCCTGGGAAGCAATGGATTGTATTGCCCGCCAATCGTGGCCGGGCGGCTCAGCCCCGAACCCATTATCTGGCATCCGGGATCACACTTCATTTAGTCATGATTGAGCTCGATTCAAGACCTCTTGAGACATGGATATATCTCAAGTAAGGCGTTGCAATATGGTGATTATTCAGAGTTGCGCGCAAAAAAATAGCGCACCTGCATGGTGCGCTATGGCCGGCCGGCCCGGGCTAATGTCTTTACGATTTCAGGCCGAAACCGCTGAAGCGCTTGTTGAACTTGGCGACTTGCCCACCAGTGTCCACCAGGCGTCCAGCGCCACCGGTCCAGGCGGGATGTGACTTGGGGTCGATATCAAGGGTCAATGTGTCGCCCTCACTTCCCCAGGTCGAGCGTGTTTCGAACGACGTCCCGTCGGTCATGACAACATTGATCGTGTGATAGTCGGGATGAATATCTTTTTTCATCGCCTGGCTCCCGAGAAAGTTCGCCTGCAGTCAGGCGCCGGGTTATATCGCACAGAGATGCTCGGCCGCAAGCTGAATCCGGTCAGACACCACCCTTTCGGGGACACGGGAACATTGCGTGGGAGCATGGCTGATATTAGGGTCTGCCCCGCTGAAGGCATGCAGACATACTCGGTTTAGATTGGCGGCAAGGCGCACAGTTCCCAAGTGAGCAGGAAACCGATTCTCGATGAGAGGCCGAAGGGCAACAGCATTCGCGTGCTCGCCCATATCTTTGAATTCCTCTCCCCCTACCGTGTACGCGTCATTGCGGCGCTCGTTTCGCTTGTCGTGGCTGCGGGCGCAGTGTTGGCCATCGGCCAAGCGCTTCGGCGGGTTGTCGATTTCGGTTTCAGTGCCGACAGCGCCGTATTGGATCAGTACTTTCTGGCTCTCCTGGGAATCGTGGCACTGCTCGCCGTGGCAACCTATGGACGGTATTACTGCGTTTCGTCTCTGGGCGAGCGTGTGGTTGCAGACATTCGACGCCGGGTCTACGAACATATAATCGGCCTCAGTCCTGAATTTTATGAGACGACTCGTACAGGCGAGGTTCTCTCACGGCTGACGACGGATACAACACTCATTCAATCGGTAGTTGGATCGAGCGCGTCCGTCGCCTTGCGCAATGTTTTGATCTTCATCGGGGGGTCAGCATTGCTCATTGTCAGCAGCCCGAAGTTGACGGGTTTGGTGTTCTTCATCGTACTTCTCGTGGTGCTGCCAATCATTTTCTTCGGTCGCCGCGTTCGACGGCTGTCCAGGGAGAGCCAGGACAGGGTCGCTGATGTCGGCGCCTTTGCCGGGGAATCCCTTGATGCGGTGAGGACGGTACAGGCATTCGGTCGCGAAGGAGCGAACCGACGGCGATTCGGCGACGTGGTTGAAAGCGCCTATCGCACGGCCGTCCGGCAGATTAAGTCCCGGGCGATGCTTACGGGGGTCGTCATCTTGTTCGTTTTCGGGGCAGTCGACATCGTGTTGTGGATCGGCGCCCGTGATGTCATCGCCGGTGTGATGACGGGAGGCCAGCTGGCCGCATTCGTGTTTTACGCGGTCATGGTGGCGGGCTCTGTCGGCTCTCTATCCGAGGTTTATGGCGACCTTCAACGAGCCGCTGGCGCGACCGAACGCCTCATGGAGTTGCTGGCTACGAGATCCAGTATCGCGGCGCCAACGTCGCCGGTCGACATGCCGAAACCGCCCCGCGGTGCCATTCACTTTGAGAATGTGACGTTTTGCTATCCAACCCGCCCCGACGTGAAGGCGTTGAATTCCTTCAGCCTCTCCGTGGTTCCGGGCGAGCGCATTGCTCTTGTCGGACCATCGGGCGCAGGCAAGACCACCGTGTTTCAGCTTCTACTGCGCTTTTACGACCCAGTGTCCGGTCGAGTATTGCTTGATGACGTTGATCTGCGGGATGCGTGTCCAGAGGATGTGCGCGGCAGGATTGGTTTGGTACCGCAGGATCCGGTGATATTTGCCGAGGATGTGTGGGCCAATATTCGGTACGGGAAGCCGAAAGCGACGGAAGATGACGTCCGCGCGGCCGCCACCGCGGCGGCCGCGGCCGAATTTGTCGAGCGGCTGCCGGACGGCTTCGGCACATATCTGGGCGAACGCGGTGCCCAGCTCTCAGGTGGGCAGCGCCAGCGGATTTCGATTGCCCGGGCCATTCTCCGGAATCCCACGATATTGCTGCTCGATGAGGCTACAAGTGCCCTTGATGCAGAGAACGAGCGCATGGTCCAGCAGGCACTTGAAACTCTGATGGAAGGGCGTACAACGATCGTGATCGCTCATCGCTTGGCGACGGTTCTGAAAGCGGATCGCATTATCGTCATGGACGCGGGGAATGTGGTTGCAACGGGTACGCATGCGGAATTGATGGCACAAGACGGGCTCTACGCCCGACTGGCCGAACTGCAATTCGACATGCCTCGGAACACCGTGGTTGCGGCCCAGTGATCTCGGCGATGGCGGTGCAATTCGAGACGATCCCAGACTATCCAGATTGCGTGAGGCTGTTCTACCGAATCTAAGCTAACGCTCGGTCAGCTTTAGCTCTATCCGACGGTTGCGGCGATGTCCGATCTCGTCGGCTCGGGAGTCCAGAGGTTGGAACTCACCAAATCCCGTCGCGGCCAGCCGATTTGCCGACACGCCTTGTTCAATGAGAAATTTGACGACGGAAACGGCGCGGGCCGTTGACAATTCCCAGTTGGAAGGAAAGCGTGCCGTCGAGATTGGAACGACATCTGTGTGGCCGTCTACCCGCAGCACCCAGGGCAACTCGGGTGGAATGGATCGGGCAATTTCAAGCAGGGCGGTTGCGAGTTGTGCCAGCTGGCTCTGGCCGCCCGGACCGATTTCAGCAGAGGCCGAGGCAAATAACACTTCCGATTGGAAAACGAAGCGGTCTCCAACTACCCGGATATCCCGCCTGTTTCCCAGAACCTCTCGCAGGCGCCCAAAGAACTCAGAGCGGTACTTCGAGAGTTCCTCAACCTTCTGAGCGAGAGCGACATTGAGCCGTTTCCCGAGATCAGCGATGACGGCTTTTTGCTCCTCGTCTTTGGCTTCGGCTGCCTCCAAGGCGGCATTGAGGCGGGCCAGTTGCTGGCGGACGGCGCTAAGCTGCTGATTCAAGAAAGCGACCTGTGCCTGCGCCGCTGCCGAAATGTCTTTCTCCTTACTCAGCGAGTCCCTGCTCTCGCTATAGAGACGTTGCAGTTCCGACAAACGCAGTTCGCGATCTTCGATCTCCTTTTGAGCAAGCAGGGTCCGTTCCCGCTCGTCTGCGAGCCGGGCTTCGAGTTCTTTGCTCTCGTCACGAAGCTTCGCCGCAAGCGATTCGGATTCTTCCAGAGATCTTGCCAGTGAGCCGACTTCAGACTCCAGCTCATCACGGACTGAGGTCAGGGCCGCAATGTCGCGCTTGAGTCGTTCGATTTCACCAAGTTGTGCCTCGATGGTCTCGCGATCAGTTGCGACTGTTTGCTGGGCCGCTGCAAGTTTGGCCTCGGTGTCTTCGAGGTTCAGGGCCAGTTGATCTCTTTCGCTTGTGGACTCCTGCAGTGATGCCGACAACTGGGTGATGTTGAGGCGCAATTCATCGTTCGACTGGCGTTCCAGTGCGAGGAGTTCAGCAATTTCCGTAAGTTGTCTATTGAGTCGTTCGAGTGCTTCATCTCGTCCGGATAGCGCCTGGCTGAGGAAGAAATGGGTGATCATAAATACGGCGAGGACGAATATGATGACCAGCAAGAGAGTTGCCAGCGCATCGACAAAACCCGGCCAGATGTGGTCGCCACGCCGCGCTCTTCCTCGACCGACGATGGCTGGCATCGAGCTGTCCCTTTGCCGCTAGTTCGAGTCTCTGCCGAGCGCTGCCATCGTCCGGGCGAGCAGCTTTATCTCGCTGCGGAATTCCTGAATGAGGTGTTCCCGCGCCGGACCCGACTCCTCCAGGAAGCGCTTTACATAGACGTCCAGATTGCGCAGATGGGTGCGACTCGCTTCATCGAGTGAAACGGACGACTCGGCTGACGTGGCTTCGGCGAGGCGTTCAAGAACAGGCTTCATCTCCATTTGGCTTTCGGCAAGCTTGATCATCAGATCCTGCTCAGACCTCATCTGATCAGTAAGTGTGGCCAGCTTGTCGGATAGCGACAGCAGTGTGGTATTCGCGGTGGCACTACTTTCCGCGCTCCGCGCTATCGTACGCTGCAGATTGTCTAAACTTTCAGCCGTCTGTTCGAGCAACGCGCTGACATACGCCGGAACCGATTGCTCTCCATCGCCCACGCCCAAGCCTGAAGAGAGGCGCGTGATGCTGGAGAGCCACTCTTCCAGTTCGTTATAGAAGCGATTCTGCGCCTGCCCGGCCTGCAGCTCGAGAAAGCCGAGGACCAGTGAGCCGGCGAGTCCGAACAACGAGGAGGAGAAGGCGGTTCCCATGCCGACGAGCGGCGCTTCCAATCCCGATTTGAGCGATCCAAACAGCCCGGCCGGATCATCGACTTCGATTGTGAGATCGCGGATCGTCTGACCGACTGCAGTGACAGTTTGAAGAAGGCCCCAAAATGTGCCGAGAAGGCCGAGGAAGATAAGCAGCCCGATCAGGTAGCGAGCCATCTCCCGCGATTCGTCCAGTCGTGACGCAATGCCATCCAGGAGCGAGCGCATCGATAATGTGGATAGCCAGCGATGGCTGGGCTGTTCGCTGAGCATCGTTGCCATGGGCGCAAGGAGTGTCGGTAGACGATGCACGGCCATCCCTGCTTCCCGGTGACGGAAACGCTCCGCCCATTCGACTTCAGGACCCAAAATTTGGACCTGCCGGAACACATAGACGATGCCGAATAGCAGGACACCCAGGATGAGACCATTTAGGCCTGGATTTGCCATGAACGTGCGCTGCAACTGCTCGGCCAGCAGAGCGGCCACAGCGATGACGACCAATACAAACAGCACCATCCGCACCAGAAAACTCTGGGGCCGTGTCATGCGGATGTTGGCGCCCACGTCTGCGCGCGAACGCTTTTCGTCCGTTGCGGTACTTTCGTTTTGCGATTCAGCTGTGGTCACTGCGTCAGCAGTACAATATCCACGCGCTCTGGCGGTCCGCTATCCTCGGCCCGGCCCAACGCGCGTACGTCTATGCGCGTGCTCCGAATCCCCTGCTCGATAAGGAAAGAACGCACAGCCAAGGCCCGGGACAGCGACAGCCTTCTGGAGGAACTCAGGGTTTCGCCGGTCCCGCCCGCGTACGCCTTCAGCTGAAGTCGGCCGTCGCTCTCTGCCATGGTTGCGGCCAAGGATCCGAGGCTGCGCTCTGCATCAGGCGTGAGTCGCGTGGTTGCTCCGAGAAAGTCCACTCGCATGATCTGTCCGCCGTCCCGTGGCAGGGAGACGCGAGGGAGCGAGGCGATTTGCCGCTCGCGACTCGCCGGCGTCTTTGATGGTGCCGGTTGCGTTCTCGCTGCAGCCGTCTGCGCAGGCTGAGTGCGAGGTTGTGTGACCTGGACGGGCGGAGTCTTCGGCGGTGGCGGCGGTGCTTTCACGGGCGGTGGTGCCGATTTCGCGACCGGCGGTGGCGGCGGCGGTGTTTTCACAGGTGGCGGTGCCGATTTCGCGACTGGCGGCGGTGGTGGCGCTTTTGCGACTGGAGGCGGTTGCGTCTGTGTTACAGGCGGAGGTGGCGGGGCCTTTACCGGCGGCGGTGGAGCTGTTCTTGACGGCACGGTCCTTGTGGCGATCTGACGGGGTGCCGCGGTTGTGGAAGGTCGGGGAATCGGCGGTTTGGTCTCGCGAGCCGCCGCGCGCACCGGAGCCTTCGGTGCTGCCGGCTTTTCGACGGTGCCCTGGATAACCTTCGGAGCCGGCGCTGCTGGCATCGCTCGTGTCGCTTGCTGTGGTGCGCGCAGCCGGCTCGGGGTCGAAGGACGTTGAAGCGACAATCGCGGCGTGATTGTTCCGGTCTGGCTCGTGCGTGCCACACCTGGAGCTCGCAAATGCACGACGTCCACCGAACGTTCACCAGGCATGCGAAGTCTTCGGGCCGATCCCGGAAACAGGTCGTCCTGCTGATCCAGCGCGTCGAGGTTTACTTCGACTGCCGGACGGCCACTTCCGCCGATAACAACGGTCGATTGTGCTCCGCTCTCCGATGCCAGTACGAAAGACAGCAGGACTGAAGCGACAAGACCTGCCCGCAACCCAAATTTTGTGCTTTGGGCATTTCGCTCCTGAGGCACGCAAAACGTCATAACCCGATTCGACTCCATAAGGTGTTTTGCGGCCATCCCCCTCGCCCGTCGTGCGGTGTCGCACAATAGCTCAGGGGTCATAACGCGACAACAGGTTAGCCACTCGTGTGTGGCTTGCAGAAACTGTATTTGGTAGCCAGTCAATCCTGCACTCTGATCCTAATGGTTATTCTGCCGCATATGTCGCGCTTCTAAGCGTCTTCGCAATTCCATCGTAGAGCCTGTCGTTGGCTCCAATGATGCTGCCATTGTTCAAGAAATCATCCCCGCCATCGATTTCTCCAACAAATCCGCCGGCTTCCCGAATCAATATGATGCCTGCGGCAACATCCCAGGGATGTAGGCCTTTTTCCCAGAATCCGTCGAATCGGCCAGCGGCCACGTACGCAAGGTCGAGGGCGGCCGATCCGAGATGCCGAATTCCGGCCGTCAGCGGGGTGAGGGCGTCGAGTTCCCTAGACAATCCGGAATGGTTTTGACGTCGCTGCGGTGGCAGGCCTGTTGCGACCACCGCATTTTCCAGCCGATCACGTGAGGACACACGCAGTCGGCTGTGGTTGAGATAAGCGCCTGCCCCCTTTTCCGCCCAAAACATTTCGTCGCGCAGCGGATCGTAGGTGACGCCGGCAAATATCTCGCCATCTCGCTCCAACGCTATGGTCAAACAGAAATGCGGGATGCCGTGAAGAAAATTGAGTGTGCCGTCCAGAGGGTGGACAATCCATCGATTGGAGGAATCGGCGCCCTCAATTGCACCCGATTCTTCGAACAGAGCTCCATATCGGGGACGCGCCGACATCAATTCCTTGATGAGAATCTGCTCCGAGCGCTTGTCGGCGGCAGAGACGAAATCTGCCGGTCCCTTTTTGGATACCTGGAGTTGTTCGACTTCTCCGAAATCGTGCACCAACGCGCGTGCCGCCTTGCGGGCGGCTCCGGTCATGACATTGATCAGCGCAGATCGGAGTGCCATGTGTAGCGTCCAGCAATTAATGACAAGTGCTAACCTTCAGCCCGTTTTGCGTAACTTCCATCAGCCGTATTCACGACGACATGGTCGTTCACATCTATGAAGGGGGGGACCATCGTGCGCACACCGTTCTGCAGAATCGCTGGCTTGTATGACGCGGCCGCCGTCTGACCCCGCACGGTGGGCTCCGTTTCGGTCACCGCCATCGTCACCGTTTCCGGCAGTTCGATGCGAATGGGAGTGCCCTCATAACTCTCAATCATGACCATCATTCCATCTTGAAGAAACACGGCGGCCTCACCAACCAGATCCGTGGAAAGCTGGGTTTGGTCGTAGGTTTCCGTGTCCATGAAGGTGAGCATGTCGTCATCACCGTAGAGGTATTGATGCTCCTTCTGATCGAGACGCACCCGCTCAACCGACTCCGATGAACGGAATCGTTCGTTGAGTTTTGACCCGTTCATTAAGTTCTTGAGCTCGACTTGGAGGTAAGCCCCCCCTTTGCCGGGTTGGGTGTGTTGGATCTTAACGGCGGCCCAAAGTTCGCCATTGTGCTCGATCACCATTCCCGGCCGGATCGCATTGCCGTTGATTCTCATGGTCTTCGCTTCGTGGTTGTGTGGGGGTTCCAGCCATATTGCTCTGGCGGCGCGGAACCTACCAGCTTGATTGAACCCATTCAATTGAGCCGATGATCATCGGGAGTCGCCGGAATTCCTGATCTCCAATGCCTGCGCAATGGCTTCATTGAATTCTGCCACCCCGGTTTTCGGGCCATCCTTGTGATCCCACACCGCGGACACAACCGCCAGAAAGTTTGCACCTGCACGGACAAGCGGCGAACAATTCGTGGGGGTGATGCCCCCGATCGCCACGCTCGGCACCAACAGGACTTCGCTGACCCATTCGAGAATTTCTGTGGTCGCCCGTGTTTCTGGCGCTTTGGTGCGGGTCTCGAAGAAAGCGCCGAAAGCCACGTAGTCCGCACCGCTCTCCGCCGCTGTGATCGCGAGATGCCGGGAGTTGTGACATGTCACGCCGATGATTCTGTCGGGTCCAAGCGCGCTTCGGGCCTCCTCGTAGTTTGCGTCTTTCTGTCCGATGTGAACGCCATCAGCGTCGCTGGCCTTCGCCAGGTCGGGGCGATCGTTGATGAGCAGTGGTACTTCGTACTGGTGACAAATGGGTGCCAGCTGTTCATCTGCTCGAAGGACGCTGTCATCTTCGCTGTCCTTGAGCCGAAGTTGAAGGCAACCCACATCTCCACCATCCAACGCGGCCTTGAGGTCTTCGCTGAACTGTCCGACATCGATATGGGATGGCGTGATGAGGTAGAGACGGCATCTGTTGTTCGTCATCATGGCGACTAATATCCTTTGCTCATTTCACGAAGAGTCATGAGTAAGTTCGGTGCGGCGGGACTGGCCACTCACGTGGTTGACGCCGCCTCGGCTGGTTGCCTATGCTATATGCGAAGGTCATCAGATAAGCCACTTTAATAAAATAACAAATTGTCTGTTGACGGGCCGCCCGATGGGGTGGGGAGGCGATGGATATGACTGACGAAGTGTTGGCAACCGAGCGTTTGGAACGATCGGTAGAGCGTCTTGAAAAGGCGGTGGCAGATCGTATCACTGCCGCTGAAACGGCAGTTGCCGAGCGCATTTCAGCGCTCGAAACGGAATTGAGCAGCCTCAAGACCCAACTCCAATCATTGACGGCGGAAAAGGATGCCCTGGCCAGCGCATTCGATAATGCCAACGTCGAGTATCGGGTCCTGGAGAATGTGACGGATACGGTCCGGGATCGGTTGGACGGAACAATTGGTCGGCTCCGTGAAGTGTTGAGTGCATGAGATGGCTCAGGTCGAGGTCACAGTCAACGGTCGGGAATACCTTGTCGCGTGCGAGGACGGCGAAGAAGAACATCTGCTCGAATTGGCCGATTACCTAAATCGCAGCGTGACGGAACTTGTGCAATCGATTGGCCAGGTGGGAGAAGCCCGCTTGATGCTGATGGCTGGCCTGCTAATCGCCGACGAGTTGTTCGACTCCCGGAACTCGATCACCAAACTGGAGTCTGATGTGACCAGCACGAAATCGGCTGGAGACAAGGCTGCGGGAGAGGTCGTCGATGCAGCCAATACGGTTATCGATCGTATGGCTTCGCGGTTAGACAACATTGCTGAACGGCTGCAGAGCGCCTAATTTGTGTTCAAGGCGGGTTCTGCCCTGCGCGTCAAAGGTATCGTCCCTGGGGTCAAATCGATCTCTCGGGAGCTGTCTCTGCTGGGATCGAGGTCCTGGTACGCGGCGCCCACCTGCACATGCAGGCCACAGAGGATCGCTCCGTTGACGGCAGTGGCGGTCCCGCCGACCGTGTTTGTCCCTCCGTTCGGAACACGCAATTCTCCAAAATCGTAAACCGCACATTGCGATTGATCGGCCGATTCGCTCATGGATGAAATCACTGCGAAAGCGTCCCTCCGCGAGGTCGCGCGCAAGACACGCCGGCAAGCGGCGTTGCGGGCAGCGGCAAATGCGCCTGAACTTGCCGCCATACAGTTCATGGAGTCTATCAACGTCCCGCGGTCTTGCGTGGTTTCCGGATACTGGCCCATTCAAGATGAGTTGGATCCATTGCCGCTGATGGCGCGACTACAGGAAAGTGGGTGCACATGCGCACTCCCTGTCGTGACCGGTCGGCAGAAGCCGCTCAAATTCCATTCGTGGAGCTCTGGGGATACCTTGGTGGACGGTCCCTCCGGTACCAAAGAACCAGAGTCCAGTGCACCCGAGGTCGTTCCGGAGATACTGGTTGTGCCGTTGCTCGCATTTGATGCCCGTGGTTACAGGCTCGGTTACGGTGGCGGTTTCTACGATCGTACCCTTCGGACGTTGCGTCGGCAGACCCAACGTTGCAGGGCCATTGGCTTCGCCTTCGCCGATCAGAAGGTTCAAGAGGTCCCAGTTGGTGAAACCGATGAGCCGCTGGACTGGATTGTCAGCGAGACTTACGCAAGGGCATTTTCATGAAGCTTCTGTTTTTCGGTGACGTCGTTGGGCGGTCGGGGCGCGAGGTGGTGGTCTCGCACACGCCACAACTTCGGAAAGATCTAAACATCGATTTCGTGATCGCCAATGGTGAGAATGCGGCCGGGGGTTTTGGCATCACCAAGAAGATTTGCGGCGAGTTTTTCGATGCCGGTGTCGATGTCATCACGCTCGGCAATCACGCGTGGGACCAAAGAGAAGTCTTCACCTTTATCGACAATGAAGATCGTCTCTTGCGGCCTTGCAACTACCCCTCGGGGACACCCGGCCGTGGTGTCGGCATATATGAAGTATCGGGTGACCGGCGAGTCATGGTCATCCAAGTGATGGGGCGGGTGTTCATGGATCCATTGGATGACCCGTTCGCGCGAATCGAAGAAGAACTGGCCCCCGTCCAACTCGGACGGGAAGTCGATGCCATCGTTGTCGACCTACATGGTGAAGCGACGAGCGAGAAAAATGCACTCGGCTACTTTGTCGATGGGCGGGCTTCGATGGCTGTCGGGACCCACTCCCACGTCCCGACTGCGGACGCACGTATTCTCCCGGGCGGAACGGCCTACCAAACCGACCTGGGAATGTGTGGGGACTATGATTCAATCATCGGCATGGAGAAGGAAGAGCCGCTCAATAGATTTGTGAGGAAAATACCGGGCGGTCGGTTTACGCCTGCGCTGGGCAGCGCCACACTTTGCGGCGTGTTGGTGGAAACCGATGACGGCGGCGGATTTGCCACAGCGATCCAGCCGATCCGCATTGGCGGGCATCTCTCGCCCGCCTACCCGAATTCCTAGGCACAGCGCTCTCTCATACCTGACGATCAGGTGGCAGCGGTCAAAAATCCGCCACAATGCTCGCTGATATTCGCGGTCATGGCTGATTTCAGTGCCGGCGGCCAGCGTCTTCCGTCGGCGCATTGCTGCTCCCAACCACAATATCTGGTATAACGTCGCATCCCGTAGACAAGATACTGAAAACTGAGCGATGGCTGGCCATTCACAATTCAAGAACATCATGTATCGCAAGGGCGCCCAGGACGCCAAGCGGTCCAAACTGTTCTCGAAACTTGCTCGCGAAATTCAAGTCGCCGCACGCACCGGCATACCTGACCCGGAAATGAATGCACGGCTCAGGGCCGCGATCGCGGCGGCACGTGCAGCCAACATGCCCAAGGACAACATCGAGCGTGCCGTCAAGCGCGGGTCCGCTGATGAAGACGGCGCGAATTACGAGGAAGTTCGCTATGAAGGATACGGTCCGGCAGGAGTAGCCGTGATCGTTGAAGCCTTGACCGACAATCGCAACCGCACGGCGGCCGAGGTCCGGTCAGCATTCACCAAATTCGGTGGTTCTCTTGGGGAGACCGGCAGTGTCTCGTTCATGTTCGAACGCGTCGGATCGATCAACTACCTGCCCGAGGTTGCCTCAGAAGACGAGATGCTGGAGGCCGCAATCGAAGCCGGTGCCGGTGAATGTGAGACGACCGAGGATGGTCACGAGATCAATTGTGATCCGGATGAGCTGAATGAGGTGCGGGACGCTTTGGAACAGCAGTTTGGTGCGTCGCAGAACGCCGGTCTGACGTGGAAGCCCCAAAACACAATTCCCGTCGACGAGCAGCAAGCAAATTCGTTGATCAAGCTCCTCGAGTTGCTTGAAGACAGTGACGATGTTCAGCGGGTCTCTGCCAATTTTGACATCCCCAAGGATGTCCTCGACCAACTGGGTGCGTGAATTGGATCGAATTTCCATCGGGACGGGCGGATGAGAATCGTTGGCATCGATCCAGGTTTGCGCTGGACGGGATGGGGGGTGATCGACGTCGACGGCAACCGATTGCAGCATGTCGCCAACGGTGCTGTGGCTTCAGCGGCAGATGACGAGTTTGCCCAGCGCCTGCGCCAGTTGTTCGACGGCATTGCCGAAATTCTTGAGCGGTATCGGCCTGCGGAAGCAGCGGTGGAAGAGACCTTCGTGAACAGAAATCCCGTGTCCACGCTAAAGCTTGGTCAGGCCCGCGGGGTGGTGTTGTTGGCACCGGCGTTGAAGGGTCTGACCGTGGCCGAATATCCAGCGAACCTGGTGAAAAAATCGGTGGTCGGAGCAGGGCACGCTGCGAAACAGCAAATTCACCTGATGGTGAGAACGCTGTTGGGTGGGAGCGATGTCGACAGTAGCGATGCAGCTGATGCACTCGCTGTGGCGATCTGCCATGCCCATCATCGCTCGACACGGCAACAATGGGGGCCTGCGCACGACCGGAAACCTCGTCGCAACCGCGCCAAAACTCGGTCTGCATCGGTCGTATCAGGAGGCTCTTTGCCATGATTGCTTGGCTGCACGGCGTTCTCCGCTCAACTGATGAGGATCATGTTGTTCTGGATGTCGCTGGCGTTGGCTATCTGGTGTTTTGCTCAGGCCGGACCATGAATGCCATGCCGCGGATCGGCGATCCCGTGACATTGGAAATCGAGACTCATGTCCGCGAAGACCATATTCATCTCTATGGCTTCACGGAGGCGAGCGAGCGTGACTGGTTCCGACTCCTCCAAACGGTTCAGGGGATCGGTGCACGAGTGGCTCTGGGAATGCTTTCTGTCCTGTCTCCGGCGGACCTCTTTCGGTCCATTGCGGCGCAGGACCACACCCCCCTCACGCAAGCACCGGGCGTCGGACCGAAACTCGCACGCCGCGTGGTTGCGGAACTGAAGGACAAGGTTCCGCAATTGACGGTCGCCGCAGGCGTGGAAGACGCCATTTTGGTTCCTAACAGTGAAACGGGATCGGATGCCGGTGACGCGGTGTCAGCGTTGGTCAATCTTGGATATGGACGTGCGGAAGCCTTCGGTGCGGTTGCCAATGTCGCGTCGGCCTTGGGCAAGGATGCGTCACTCGAGATCCTCATTAAGGAAGGTCTCAAGGAGCTCGGTCGATGACCGATGAACGTGTCATCACTGCGGACTTTGGTTCCGAGGACGCCGTCGAGACGAGCCTGAGGCCCAAGGTTCTCGAGGAATTTATCGGCCAGAAATCCCTGCGAGAGAATCTTCGCGTGTTCATTGACGCCGCACGGAGCCGAAGTGAAGCGCTGGATCACGTCCTTTTTGTCGGCCCACCCGGACTGGGGAAGACCACGTTGGCTCAGATCATCGCGAGAGAGCTTGGTGTCGGTTTTCGAGCGACCTCAGGCCCGGTGGTCGCACGTGCCGGTGACCTGGCTGCCATTCTCACAAACCTTGAGCCTCGAGACGTCTTGTTCATTGACGAGATTCACCGGCTCAGTCCGTCTGTTGAGGAAATCCTTTATCCAGCCATGGAAGATTTTCATCTCGATCTCATTATCGGAGAAGGGCCCGCAGCGCGATCCGTCCGAATCGACATGCCTCCGTTTACGTTGATTGGCGCCACCACGCGATCCGGGCTGCTAACGACGCCTCTCCGGGATCGTTTCGGAATTCACTCCCGCCTCGGTTTCTATACGCTCGAAGAATTGCAGGAGATCGTCGAGCGTGGCGCACGCGTTCTTGACGTGTCAGTGACTGCGCAAGGAGCGTCCGAGATCGCGAAGCGCTCTCGAGGCACCCCGCGCGTCGCCGGAAGACTGCTGCGTCGAGTGAGGGATTTTGCCACTGTGGAGGGAATAGATTCTATCGACGAGGTGGCGGCGGATGGAGCTCTCGGCCGGCTCGATGTCGACTCGAAAGGCTTGGACGCACTCGACCGAAGATATCTTTCGCTCATCGCCGATCATTTCGGCGGCGGACCCGTTGGTGCCGATACACTGGCCGCTGCATTGGGGGAACCGCGTGACACCATTGAAGAGATCATCGAACCGTTCTTGATTCAGCAAGGCCTGGCACAGAGAACATCGCGCGGCCGCATGCTGACCGCGTCCGGGTTTGAGCATATGGGTTTACCGGCTCCTCAGCAGTTTTCCGCGCAGCTGGAACTCGTGGCGGAAGAAGAGCCAGGCCATGACTGAGAACAGTCCAACCAGTGGGTGGTTTCAAGGCGCCGTTCACGTCCTTCCTCTCAGGGTTTATTGGGAGGACACGGATGGGACCGGCGTTGTCTACTATGCCAACTATCTCAGATATGCGGAGCGCGCTCGTACAGACATGCTCCGGCTTGCTGGTATCGAGCAAGGGGCCCTCCTGGCAGACGGTAGCCTCATGTTTGCGGTGCGGCACTGTGAGGTGGACTATTTTTCTCCCGCCCGTCTCGATGATGAACTCGAGGTGCACACGCGGCTCACCCAGGTTCGTGGCGCGTCACTTCATGCAGAGCAGATTGTTCGGCGCGACGGTGCTGATCTGGTCCGAGCCTGCGTAAAGGTTGCTTGCCTGGACCCCGCGGGAAGGCCGATGCGCCTGCCAGCCTCTCTGAAAGATTCGCTCGCCGCGTTGCCGCGGCCGGAGCAAATTCCAACCAATTCGGGAAACGCGACGAAGTAAACATGGAAAATCAAGTTGTAGATGCGGCAATCCTGGCGGGATCCGTGGGTGCCGCTGATCTCTCGTTGATCGGGCTGTTCTTTCGGGCGGACGCCGTCGTCAAGGCGGTGCTTCTATTGCTCATCCTCGCCTCATTTTGGTGTTGGGCGATCATCGTCGAAAAGATCCTGAGGCTGCGCCGGTTGATCGTTCAGGCAGACGATTTTGAGGAGTCGTTCTGGTCCGGAGGATCGCTCGAAGACCTCTACGACCGAATGGGCGCCCGCCCCGACCATCCCATGGCGTTCTTGTTTGCGGCAGCCATGCGGGAATGGCGCCGCAGCATGGCGGGCAGTGCCGGCAGTGAGCAAACCCTGCATGCCGGCCTCCAGGAGCGGATCGGCCAGGTCATGCAGCTGACGATGAACAGGGAAGTCGAGAACCTCGAACGATACCTTGGCTTCCTGGCCACCGTGGGGAGCACCGCACCATTTATCGGCTTGTTCGGCACGGTCTGGGGGATCATGAACAGCTTTCAGGCAATCGCGTTGACAAAGAACACCAGTTTGGCAGTCGTGGCGCCGGGGATCGCGGAGGCTCTTTTCGCGACTGCCCTTGGACTGGTCGCGGCGATACCCGCCGTCGTCGCCTACAACAAATTCTCCACCGATATCGTGCGCTATGCCAACCGCCTGGAGAGCTTCGCCGGGGAGTTTTCGGCCATTCTTTCCCGCCAACTCGAAGAGCGGAGCCAGGACAGCTAATGGCGGTCGTCATTCAAAACCGACGCGGGCCGAGGCTCCGGGCTGGCCGGGATTTCAAGATCATGAGCGAGATCAACGTCACGCCATTTGTGGACGTGATGCTGGTGTTGCTTGTCGTCTTCATGGTGACGGCTCCCTTATTGACGGTTGGGGTCCAGATTGATCTGCCCAAAACCAAGGCGGGCGTCGTCCAGGGGCAGGATGAGCCCCTGGCCGTCAGCATCGATGGTCAAGGCCGGCTGTTTCTCCAGGAGACGGAAATCGACCTGGAAAACCTCGTGCCGAGATTGATCGCAATTTCGGGAAACAAGCCGGACATCCGCATATTCGTGAGAGGCGATCAAAGCATTTCTTACGGCAGGGTCATGGAGGTGATGGGGACCATAAATCAGGCAGGGTTCTCGCGAGTTGCGCTCATCACCGCGACGTTCGACGCCAAGGGAGCGCGGAAGCGGTAACCGGCCGTGCGCAGTGGAATTGCCATATCCGCCGTCATTCACATGACCGCGTTGTGGGTCAGTTTCGTGGGTGTGCCCGAGTGGCTGCGCTCCGAAACCGAAATCATCGAGCAGCCCGTTATCGTTGAATTGGTGACCATCGCGGAGGAAACGCGGGCTGCAAGGCCGAAATCAGAACCGGAGAAAGCGGACAAACCGCCTCCCAGTCCCCGGCAAAAACCGGAGCCGCCGCCCTTGGCAGAGGCGCCGCCACCCGTTCCGGCAGAACCGGAACAGGAGGTAGCCGTCATCGTTCCGGACATCAAGACGGCACCCGAACCGAAGAAGAAACCGGTCACGAAACCAAAGCGGAAACCGAAGCCATCAAAAAGAGTCGTCAAGCGGCCTGTCGAGGCGGCGAAAGAGACCAAGGAAAAGAAGTATAAGTTCGACCCAGATCAAATCGCTGCGCTGATTGACAAAACGCCGCGCAAGGAGGCACCGCGGGAATCCGTCGAGGCGCTACAAGTGCGGCCGAAAATTACCTCGCGAACAGCGCAACCGCTCGATGGGCAACCGTTGACATTGTCGGAAGTAGATGCTCTCAGAGCCCAGATTGAACGTTGCTGGATCGTCCAGGCTGGTGCGCGATATGCCGAGGACCTCGTTGTGACCATTCGGGTATATCTCAACCCGGACGGTTCATTGCGACGGGAACCACAGATCGTTGACGAGGACCGGCTGGCAGCGGATCCCTTCTTCCGTGCAGCAGCGGAGAGCGCGATTCGAGCTGTGTTGAAATGCGAGCCATTCAAAATGCCGGTTGCGAAGTATCATCGTTGGCGAGAAATCGAATTGACATTCGATCCCAGAAAAATGCTCGGTTGATCGGTATGGGCATCCGAGGATTATTCAAGTATTCGACCGTCGTGGTGATGGCGCTGGCAGCGTACAGTGCCGCAACGCCGGCGCTCGCCGTCCTCAAGATCGACATCACGCAAGGCGTGGTGGACCCGCTTCCCATTGCGATCAGCGAGTTCCACGCGGAAAACGAAGGCGCACGCGAGTCGGCACGTGCTATCGCGGATGTCGTCACCCGAAATCTTGAGCGGTCCGGCCTGTTCAGGCCGATCGACCGGCGGGCCTTCATCCAGACGCCGGCTGCCATGCGAGTCCAGCCCCGATTCCCGGATTGGCGGGCGATCAACGCGCAGGCCCTCGTGACAGGAACGACGACCATGTTGGAGGACGGTCGTCTGCGGGTCGAATTCAGGTTGTGGGATGTGTTCGCGAGTCAACAGATGACAGGCTTGGCGTATTTCACCGCACCTCCAAACTGGCGTCGAATCGCGCACTTGATCAGCGACGCCATTTATCAGCGATTGACGGGAGAGGCCGGCTATTTCGACACACGGATCGTCTATGTCGCGGAAACCGGACCCCAGACCCAACGTATCAAGCGATTGGCCATCATGGATCAGGATGGCGCGCACAACCGCTACCTGACAGATGGTGGCCATCTGGTTTTGACACCAAGATTCTCCCCGACCTCCCAGGAAATTACCTATTTGTCTTACCTCCAGGGCACGCCGCGGGTGTTCATCTACAACATCGATACCGGCCAGCAGGAAGTATTGGGTGATTTTCCCGGCATGACCTTCGCGCCTCGGTTTTCACCCGACGGCAACAAGGTGATCATGAGTTTTATCCGGGGTGACAATTCAGACATCTACACGATGGATCTCCGCACCCGAAGGATCGCTCGGTTGACCCGGCATTCATCGATTGACACGTCACCTTCATACGCACCGGATGGCTCTCGGATCACCTTCAACTCGGACCGAGGCGGAAGCCAGCAGCTTTATGTGATGGATGCTGACGGCGGCAACGTTCACCGCATCAGCTTCGGCCGCGGTCGATACGCGACGCCAGTCTGGTCGCCGCGTGGTGATCTCATTGCCTTCACAAAGTTTACCCAGGGAAGGTTCTTTATCGGCGTGATGCGGCCAGACGGAAGCGGCGAGCGGCTTCTGACCGAAAGCTTTCTCGATGAGGGTCCCACGTGGGCTCCGAATGGGCGCGTGTTGATGTTTTTCCGCCAGCGCCGGACACGAGAAGACGGGTCGGGCGGCGAAACGACACTCTTTTCGGTCGATTTAACAGGTCATAACGAGCGGCAGATCGTCACACCGACTCAGGCTTCCGACCCTGCTTGGTCGCCGTTGAGTTCGCCGCCCCCCTTGATTCGGTAAAAGTGCGCGATTATATTCGCCGCTGGAGCCATAAGAATTCCAGGGATTTACAGAATACTGGAATCTTTAAGAGGGGGCCAAGTGCGGTTGCCGTAAATGATTGTACGGAGACCGTGAATTTCTTATGTCTACTACGGTCTCCGCGCGTCGGGGTACATCGTAAAGGAGTTTTCGATGCGTCTTAAGGCATTAACGGCAGTTGCCGCACTCTTGCTCATTTCGGCCTGCGCAACGGCACCAGAAGAAAGTGGCGACGCTTCTGGTTCGGGTGGGGCGGCGACGTCGTCCAGCTCACAAACAACTCAAACTGCTCGGGCCAGCACCGGGACGACGCAAGAGACGATGAAGTCCGATGCGCCCGAACCAGGTTCTTATGCTGAGCTTGTGGCAAATGTCGGCGATCGCGTATTCTTCGATTTTGACAAGTTCGACCTGAAGGCTCAGGCTCGGGAAACGCTTGACAGGCAGGCAGCCTGGTTGAAGCAGTACCCCAGCGTCACCGTGAGGGTTGAAGGTCATTGCGACGAGCGGGGCACGCGGGAATACAATCTCGCTCTAGGCCAGCGTCGCGCAGCCGCGGTACGCGATTATCTGGTTGCTCTCGGAATTTCGGCGTCCCGGGTGGATGTCATCAGCTACGGCAAGGAACGGCCGGAAGTCGTGGGATCGAACAAGGCCGCCTGGGCCCAGAACCGGCGTGGTGTGACGACGATCAATTAGTTTCAGATACCTTACAAAAATTTGCAAAGCCGCCCGCGGGAAAGTCCGCCGGGCGGCTTTCTTATTCTTTCGGGTCTGACGCGGAATGGATCACACGAACTGCGGTTGTACAGATCGACTTAATTTGGACAGAATCGAATGTTCCTATGGTCTGGGGCGCCAACAGACGAACGATTCTTTTGCCGCCGGTTGATATGGATTGAGCTGAGCCGCAATGAACTTTTCTGTTTCTGATAGAGCCTTCGCAAGATCACGACTGGCCGTCTGCGTCTTGGCCTGCATGCTTTTACCCGTTGCGGCCATGGCGCAAAGCCGTGACACATCCGCATTGGTTGATGCAGTGGAGCGGCTTCGCCAGGACCTGGCAGACCTTCAGCGTTACGTTTATCGCGGGGAAGCCCCTCCGGCGCCCACGCCTCTCACGACACGACCTACAAGCGTTGGGAGTGAAGAACGTCGGGCAGTGGACACGCTCGTGCGAGTGAGCGCAATGGAAGGCGAACTTCGTGACCTGACGGGCGCCATAGAAGAGATCAGGCACCGGGTGGATACTGCGGGACGCCGTCTCGACAAATTGGTTGAAGACGTTGACTTTCGATTGGCCGCGATCGAGCGCTCGCTGTCAGAGATGATGGAGATGGCGAGCAGGCAGACGGCGAGTCCGCCACCTGAAGCCGGTGCGCCAGCCGCGGATTCGAATATCCCTGTAACGGCATCTGAGATTCCCGGCAGGTCCGATGAACCGGGTGTGCTGGGAACCATTCCAGTGGGCAAGGTGCCGCAAGGTGGCGCGCCGATCCAGACTGCGGCTGTCGAACCGCAGGAACCGAAGTCCCTGCTGCCGGAGGGAACACCCAAGGAACGATATGACTACGCCCTTGGGTTGCTGCGCGAGGGATTGCTCCGTCCACAGCAACTCGCGCACGCCGAACAGGCATTTGAGGAATTCTTGACGTCACATGCCGACCACAACCTGGCACAGAACGCGCGATACTGGTTGGGCGAATCATTCTACGTCCGAGAGGATTACAATCAGGCGGCGTCCGTATTTGTCGAGGGCTATCAGTCGTCACCCGGCGGTGCCAAGGCTCCTGACAACCTGCTCAAGCTTGGCATGTCATTATCCCGGCTCAGTCGTGGAGACGAGGCGTGCGCAACATTCCAGGAGCTCAACGAAAAGTTCCCCGAAATGTCAGGCAGTATTAAGGCTCGAGCGCAGAAGGAGTGGCAAAAGGCGGGTTGCGAGTAGATTGGTCGCGATTGCCATGACACGGCTCGATGATACACCTCTCAATGCGCGGGAGTTTGAGCAGCTAGTGACCTTGGCGGGCGCAGTGAAATTTCCACTGCGTGTCGCAGTGGCGACCTCTGGTGGCGCGGACAGCATGGCGTTGTGCCTGCTGACTCATCGATGGGTCGAGAACCACGGCGGCAAATGCTATGGGCTCATCGTTGACCATGGTCTGCGACCTGGTTCAGACGAGGAGGCCACCCTGGTTGCCGATTGGTTGGCTTTCTGTGGGATCGAAGCACACATCCTGGACTGGAAGGGTCCAAAACCAACACGCGGCGTTCAGGCGGCAGCCCGGGAAGCGCGTTATGCGCTCATCCAATCGTGGTGCGTCGAACACGATGTGAGCGATGTGCTGCTGGCCCACCATCGCGATGATCAGGCCGAGACATTCCTCATGCGTCTGGGACGAAAGAGCGGTGTCGACGGGCTTGCGGCCATGGCGGCTGTTTCGCAACGGGACAGTATTCGGCTGGTACGGCCATTCCTTCAGGTCCCCAAGGCACGGCTGATCTCGACATTGAAGCACCTGGGCCAACCTTGGATTGAAGACCCAGCGAATCATGATCCTGCATATGTGAGGTCGAAACTTCGGGTAGCCATGCCGTCGCTTGCCGATATCGGTATCAACGCCGAGGGACTCGCTTTGACGACCCGCCGCATGGCGCGCGCGAGAGCGGCCCTCGACCACTATGCGACTGAGTTGATCCACTCTGCCGTGGAATGTCATGCGTCCGGATATTGCTGGATTGATCGCGACTCCCTCGTATCCGCCCCTGAAGAGATCGGTTTGCGGGCGTTGTCCCGTGTCATCGGCGCGGTCGGAGCGGGCACGACCGCTCCACGCTACGAACGTGTGGAGCGACTGTTCGGGGATATCAGACAAAATCGATCTGGAAAGGGACGGACTCTGGCGGGCTGCCGAATTATCGAGAAGGGCGTACGTATACTGGTATGCCGAGAGGTTCGGGGGATTGGTGACCGGGTGACACTCAAGCCCGGTGAGAACCGCCGGTGGGACGAACGGTTTGACGTGAGCCTGCGGGGCCCGTTCACCGGTCAATCAACTGAGGTCTGTGAAGTTCGGCGTTTGGGCGCAGAGGGGTGGCGGACAGTTGCCGCCCAGCTCGAAAAACCTTTGAACACTGAAGACGAAATCGTGCCTGCAGCGGTCCGGGCAACGTTGCCGGCCTTGTGGGATCAGGCGGGGCCGGTCGGTGTGCCACACCTTAATTTTCGCCGAGACGGCACTAAATTGGAGCTTGATGTGCGCTTCACGCCACGTTGGCCGCTGGAATTTACGCCGTTTTCAGTTGTCTCAGTAGATACTCCCCCTATTTAATAGAGAGAAATCAGGGAGATTGGGCCAGAATGGCGTTAATGCCGGTAGGCCAGTCTGTTGTGGGACCGTGTCCGCGTTTTGATAGGATTGCTGTCGCAGGGCTCGAATTCAGCCCTTGAGCGAGGAAATTGGGTGAATAATTTCGGTAAGAACTTGGCGTTATGGGTCATCATTGGCCTGCTGGTTATCGCGCTCTTCAATTTATTTCAGGGGCCCTCGAGTCAGGGTCCGGTAACGAATCTGCCGTTCTCCCACTTCCTGGCCGAAGTGGATGCAGGACAGGTTTCGAGCGTCACGATTCGCGGCAACGCGATCACCGGCAACTATGGCGACGGCCGTACTTTCAGTACGTACGCACCTAACGATCCAACTTTGGTGCAACGCTTGGCCCAACGTGAGGTGGAGATCAATGCGGCGCCCGCCGAAGACAATGTGCCGTCCTTGCTCGGTGTCCTGGTCTCCTGGTTCCCCATGCTGTTGCTCATCGGCGTGTGGATATTCTTCATGCGCCAAATGCAATCGGGCGGAGGCAAGGCGATGGGCTTCGGCAAATCGAAAGCACGCTTGCTGACCGAGCGTCAGGGTCGTGTCACCTTCGACGATGTCGCCGGAATCGATGAAGCGAAGGAGGAATTGGAGGAGGTCGTCGAGTACCTCAAGGATCCGCACAAATTCCAACGGCTGGGCGGAAAGATCCCCAAAGGCGCGCTTCTGGTCGGACCGCCGGGAACCGGCAAAACCCTGTTGGCACGAGCCATTGCCGGAGAGGCCAACGTGCCCTTCTTCACGATCTCCGGCTCGGATTTCGTCGAGATGTTCGTGGGTGTGGGCGCGAGCCGGGTGCGGGACATGTTTGAACAGGGCAAGAAGAACGCGCCCTGCATCATTTTTATAGACGAGATCGATGCCGTAGGCCGGCACAGGGGCGCAGGTCTCGGTGGTGGCAACGACGAGCGCGAACAGACCCTGAATCAGCTGCTTGTCGAGATGGACGGTTTTGAAGCCAACGAAGGCGTCATTCTTGTCGCTGCGACCAACCGGCCGGATGTGCTGGATCCGGCTTTGCTCAGACCGGGTCGATTCGATCGACAGGTCGTCGTGCCCAATCCGGACATCCTGGGTCGCGAACAGATTCTCAAGGTGCACATGCTTAAGGTGCCCCTCTCACCAGATGTTGATCCCCGCATCATCGCTCGTGGGACACCGGGCTTCTCGGGTGCTGATCTTGCCAATCTCGTGAACGAGGCCGCCTTGCTGGCCGCGCGCAAGAACAAGCGCGTGGTGGGAATGGAGGAGTTCGAGTCCGCCAAAGACAAGGTCATGATGGGCACCGAACGGCGTTCCATGGTCATGTCCGACGAAGAAAAGGAACTGACGGCGTACCACGAGGCTGGTCATACGCTCGTGTCGCTGTTCGTGCCCGGCAATGACCCCGTTCACAAAGTGACGATCATTCCCCGCGGTCGGGCACTCGGTGTGACCATGAACCTGCCCGAGCGCGATCGATACAGTTTCAAGGTGCGGGAGCTCACCGCCAAACTTGCCATGATGTTCGGCGGTCGGGTTGCCGAGGAGCTGGTGTACGGTCTCGAGAATGTGACCACCGGCGCGGGCAACGATATACAGCAAGCTACGAACATGGCGCGCAAGATGGTTACCGAATGGGGCATGAGTAACAAACTGGGTCCGCTTCGGTACGAGGCCAATGATGAGGAGATTTTCCTCGGTCACTCGGTGACGCAGCACAAGAATGTGTCAGAAGCGACTGCCCAGATGATCGATGAGGAAATACGTCGATTGATCGAAGAGGCTGAATTGCTGGCGCACAAAGTGCTGGACGAGCACATTGACGAACTCCACAAGTTGGCCAAGGCGTTGCTGGAATACGAGACCTTGTCCGGTGACGAGGTCCAGGATGTGCTCAAAGGACAACCGATTCACCGCCCAGACGAGTCCTCCGAGCCACCCGAGGACAAGGCACCGGCATCCACCGTTCCGTCGTCAGGTAAGTTCAAGGACCGCGGCGGTACCGGCGACATGGAGCCCGAGCCACAGCCGGGTTCCTAGGGCAACACCCGATTGTGGGAACGGTAGTCGGTGCCGGCATCCCCACGCCTACCTGAAGATCTGACGCCCCAGGCGCGGCTGTATGTCCGCCCGCATCCGGTTGTTCCAGACCCTGCGGTAGAACACGGCCTCGATGGCATGGGCTGCCGGTCACTGGCGGGCGGTTCGCATGCCTTTGCAGGCTGCGAAGTCCTGGTGCGCGATGGTGACCGCATCATGTCATATGACGTCAGCTTCCGAGAACTGGATGCCTGGAAGGATGCTCTCGTACCCCCACAACGTCTAACCGTCGACAGCCAACTTCAACGCATGTCGAGCGCGCGCCCCCCTCTTGCAGGACTCCATTGGGACCGTCCCATTCTCATGGGAGTCATCAACATGACCCCTGACAGCTTCTATTCGGGGAGTCAGGCCCCTTCCGTGTCGGCTGCGCGGGATGCTGCCCTGGCAATGGTTGAGGCCGGTGCGGATATTGTCGATGTGGGTGGGGAGTCAACGCGCCCGGG